>ENA-OPCK01000759-OPCK01000759.1-human-gut-metagenome-genome-assembly--contig:-NODE-759-length-14854-cov-2.516792_pt1 | contig 14854 bp, 15 predicted proteins | sample MGYA00241249_ERZ501478 | MGnify/ENA primary metagenome ERZ501478 (study PRJEB25962, sample SAMEA2042629) | human gut metagenome | biome: human gut; feature: human-associated habitat; material: faeces...
GCATGAGCCAGCACCGCCTGATCGGCACGGCCGCCTGGCAGCTCTGCTGCGAACGCACGCAGTATGCGCTTGAGGGCTCCGTCTTCATTGCCGGCGCCGTCGTGCAGTGGCTCAGGGACGGCCTGCAGTTCTTCAATTCCGCCGAGGAGATCGAGTCGCTCGCCAAGAGCGTGCCCGACAACGGCGGCGTCTATCTCGTTCCCGCCTTCGTGGGGCTCGGCGCCCCGCACTGGGACAGCGAGGCCCGCGGCATGATGATCGGGCTGACGAGAGGTACGACGAAGGCGCACGTCGCGCGCGCCGCGCTTGAGGGCATCGCCTTCCAGTGTGCGGAGGTGCTTGAGGCGATGCAACTTGATGCAGGCACCGAGCTCAAGGAGCTGCGCGTTGACGGTGGCGCCTCCCGCAACAACCTTCTCATGCAGTTTCAGGCGGACATCTCCGGCGTGCCGGTCATTCGTCCCGCCATTACCGAAACGACTGCGCTCGGGGCGGCGTTCCTTGCCGGCCTTTCGACGGGCGTCTGGGAGTCGTGTGAAGAAATTTCCGCCTTGTGGCGCGTCGACAGGGTGTTCGAGCCCTCGATGACCGCCGACAGGCGAGAGTATTTGATGAACCAATGGGCCCGAGCCGTCGGCCGCGCCCGCAACTGGAATAAGTGACCATGGCTGAAGTGAAAACCACCTGCCGCGAGGAACTGCTCGCCAAACTTCGTGAAGATCCCGTCTGGGACGTCGTCGTCATCGGCGGCGGCGCCACGGGCGCCGGCATTGCGGTCGACGCCGCCTCCCGCGGCCTCAAGACCGTCGTGCTGGAGGCCCAGGACTTTTCGTCCGGCACGTCGTCCCGTTCGACGAAGCTGATTCACGGCGGCGTGCGCTACATGAAGAATCCGCGTGACTGGGGGCTCGTGCGCGAAGCTCTGAAGGAACGCCGCATCCTCATCAAGAATGCTCCGCACCTCGTGCACTCCAAGCCCTTCATCCTGCCCTGCTACAAGAAGGGCGAGCGCGAGTTCTACACGATCGGCCTCGGCATCTACTCCGCTATGACCTACGGCGGCTACAACATCGGCCACACGTCGAGCCTCTCCCGTGAGGACACCCTCATGCGCCTGCCCGGCGTCAAGCCCGAAGGCCTGATGGGGGGCGTGCAGTTCTTCGACGGCCAGTTCGACGACGCGCGTCTTGACGTTGCGCTCATTCGCACGGCCTACGAACACGGCGCCGTACCGCTCAACTACATGCCCGTCGTTGGCGTCACCCGTGAAGGCGGCATGATCCGCTCCGTGACCGCGAAGGACAAGGAAACCGGCGAAGAGTTCGTCATCCGCACGAAGATGGTCTTCAACGCCGCCGGCGCCTGGGTCGATCCGATCCGCCGCATGGTTGATCCGGATGCCTCCACGCTCGTGCGCGTCTCCCGCGGCTCCCACATCCTGCTCGACAAGTCCTTCATGCCCGGCGACACCGGCATGCTCATCCCGAAGACCCGCGACGGCCGCGTGCTCTTCGCCATTCCCTGGCACGGCATGCTTCTCGTCGGCACGACCGACGTGGAACAGAAGGAAGCCGACTTCGATCCGAAGGTGAGCGACGCCGAAATCGATTTCATGATCGAGACGGCCTCCGGCTATCTTGAAAAGCCGATCACCCGCGCCGACGTCAAGGCTTCCTTCGCCGGCCTGCGTCCGCTCTTCAATCCGCAGGCCACGGGTTCCGCCGGCTCGACTGCCAAGGTTTCCCGCGAACACGCCGTCATTCCCGAATTCGGCAACATGATCACCGTGACGGGCGGCAAGGGGACGGCCTACCGCAAGATGGCCGAGCACGCCATGCTCGTCGCCACGCTGCGTCACCTCATCCCGCCGCGTCTCTGCGTCACGAAGGATCTGCCGATCTTCTGTGATCCCAACTGGGACCATGCCGCTCTTGAAATCGAGGCCGAGGCCGGTGACGCCGTCGACGAAAAGGTCGTTCAGTTCGCCCTCTACGCCCGCGACCACGAGTTCGCTCGCACGCCCGAGGACGTGCTCTTTCGCCGTCTGCGCCTCGGCCAGATGAACGAGGCCCGCACGAACGCCCTGCTGCCCAAGATCGCCGCCGCCTTCGGCCTGCCCGTCGAGGAATGCTGCTGCGCCGACGAAGCCTGCACCTGTGAAGAAGGCAAGTGCGAATGCGAGGAAGATAAGTGCGAGTGCGAGAAGGCCGAATGCGAATGCAAGGCCGAGGTCTGCGAAGCCGAAGTCTGCGAATGCAAGGCTGAGGAAAAGGCCGAGGCTGCGCCCGTTGAAGCCGAAAAGGTGATCGACGTCGAAGTCGTCGAGGAAAAGCCGGCCGAAGAGGCTGAGCAGAAGAAGTAAGACCGATGCCTGAAGGGCCCCCGGGCCCTTTGGCCGCCGGCTTTCGGTGCGGGCGACTCCATGGCGGAGGCGCCCGTGCCGTTTCTTTTGGCGTGCCGCGCTGTCTCTTGAGGACGGCGGCGGACGGAAATAAAAAAATCGGTCCTTCTTGTGGACAAGTAAGGGCGATTAGGGTAAAATCGCGATCCTGACTTTGCTTCACGGATTGCTTACCCCATCTTTTTCCACTGGCGCCGTGATTCACACGCGAAGTTCAGAACGCCATATTTCTAGGGCGAACCCAATTTCAGGTTCGCTTTTGTTTTTATTCAGCATCTGCATGTCAGTGCGGGTCCTCAGAAATGATGACGGACCGCGGCGCCATCCGTTGAGCGCTGCAGCAGCTGCCTTACTTATTAGGTGAAACGCAATGAAGACCTTCTCGGCCAAGCCGCTTGAGGTTAAGCGCGACTGGTTCGTGGTCGATGCCAGTGACAAGGTGCTCGGCCGTCTTGCCAGCGAAATCGCTCTGCGCCTTCGTGGCAAGCACAAGCCCGAATTCACGCCCCATGTCGACACGGGTGACTTTATCGTCGTGATCAACGCGGACAAGCTCAAGCTTTCCGCTGAAAAGGACACGAAGAAGACGTACTACCGCCACACGGGCTATCCCGGCGGCATCTACGAAACGACGTTCCGCGAAATGCAGGACAAGCACCCGGGCCGCGCTCTGGAAATCGCCGTCAAGGGCATGCTTCCGAAGGGTCCGCTCGGCTACGCCATGATCAAGAAGCTCAAGATCTACGCCGGCGCCGAACACCCGCACTCCGCCCAGCAACCCAAGGTTCTTGACCTCTAATTTCCGAAAGGCTTGAAAGATGATCGGTAACTACAACTACGGCACCGGCCGCCGCAAGAGCTCGGTCGCTCGTGTTTTCATCAAGCGCGGCACTGGCAAGATCGTGATCAACGGCCGTCCGCTGGAACAGTACTTCCACCGTGAAACGGGCCGCATGATCGTCATGCAGCCGCTTCAGCTCACGGAAAACACCGAAACGTTCGACATCATGGTCAACGTTTGCGGTGGTGGCGAATCCGGCCAGGCCGGCGCCATCCGTCACGGCATCACGCGCGCCCTCGTCGACTACGACGCCGGCCTCAAGAGCGTTCTCTCCAACGCCGGTCTCGTGACCCGCGACGCTCGTGAAGTCGAACGTAAGAAGGTCGGTCTGCGCAAGGCCCGCCGCGCCAAGCAGTTCTCCAAGCGCTAATCGCTTCGAGTACGGATTTGCAGAAGGCTCGTCCTTCTGCGGATCCCGGCAAAAAGAAGGTCGCCTGCATCAAGCAGCGCGGCCTTTTTTGTCGTCTGCGCGTGCCGAATCTGACGGCGAGACCCGTCACGAGCGCGCTTTTTCGTGTAGCATAGATGATCGCTTGAACAACGCCGTGAACGGCCTCCGCCCATCGTGGAAGAGAAGCCCCGGCGTCCCGTCACATTTTTGGAGGGCCGTCCTTTGGACGGCACATACCCCGATGACTGAAAAGATTGAAACGCCTCAGGAAGAAATGCCCGAGCTCATGCCCGATCCCATCAACTTCACCGACGCCGCCGTCGCGAAGGTCAAGGAGCTGATGGACGAAGAGGGCAATCCCAGCCTCAAGCTGCGCGTGTTCGTTCAGGGCGGCGGCTGCGCCGGCTTCCAGTACGGCTTTACGTTCGACGAGGTCCAGAACCCCGACGACGCCGTGATGGAAAAGGGCGGTGTGACGCTTCTCATCGATTCCATGAGCTACCAGTACCTCGTCGGCGCCAAGATCGACTTCAAGGACGACCTGAGCGGCGCTCAGTTCGTCATCGACAATCCCAATGCGGTGACGACCTGCGGCTGCGGCTCCTCCTTCGGAGTCTGATGCTGGAGGACCGAAGGCCCGACGACACAAAAACAAACGGACGACGTTCCATGCGAACGCCGTCCGTTTTTTCATAGACCTGCTTCCGTCCTGATCAGCGCGGATAGAGGGCGCCGAGAATTCGCGGTCCCGCCGCCCGCGTGACCGCAGGCAGGTTTCCGGGGAGGCTTGCGAGAAAGCGCTCCGCAAGCCAGGCGAAGGCAGCCGCCTCCACCTCCATGGGCGGCACGCCCAGAGCTTCGGTCGTGGCCGTGAGGCCGGGGAAATGCGAGGCGATGGCCTGCATGAGGGTCTTGTTGTAGACACCGCCGCCGCAGACGTAAAGCTCGGCGGCGTCAGGGGCGAACCGTGCGACGGTGTTCGTGATCGTGCGGGCGGTCAGTTCGACGAGCGTTCGTGCGACGTCTTCGGGCGGCAGGCTCTCATGGCCGCAAAGGCGGGCGTCGAGCCAGGCGGGCGAGAAGAGCTCCCTGCCCGTCGACTTCGGAATGGGAAGTGCAAAGTAGGGCTCGCTCAGAAGGTTGTCGAGAAGCGTCGTGCTGACGCGGCCTGAGGCCGCCCACCGGCCGTCCCGGTCGTAAAGGGCTCCCGTGATGCGCTGCGTCCATGTGTCGATGAGCATGTTGCCCGGACCCGTGTCGCCGCCGAGGATGGTGGGGGACTCGCTGCGAGCGGGCAGAACGGAGATGTTGGCGATGCCGCCGATGTTGAGGACGACGCGCGGGACGTCTCCCGTGAAGCATTCGGCGTGGAATGCGGGCACGAGCGGCGCTCCCTCGCCTCCTGCGGCCACGTCGCGGGAGCGCAGGTCCGCAACGACGTCGATGCCCGTGAGCTCTGCGACGAGCGCGGGATGATTGAGCTGCAGCGTGAAGCCTTTTTGAGGACGATGGCGGATCGTCTGGCCGTGCACGCCGAGTGCGGCGACGTCGGCGGGGGAGAGTCCCGTTCGGGCCAGAAGAAGGCCGGTGGCTTCTGCATAGTGGCGAGCAAGCGCGACGGAGGCTTCGCCCATGCGCTCGATTTCGTCGGGGCCGGGCAGCGTGAGCGCCGCGAGCGCAGCGCGCAGGTTGGGCGGAAAGGCGAGCGAGGAGTGCCCGAGACTCCTCATGACACGGCCGTCGAAGGCCATGGCGACGGCGTCCGTGCCGTCAAGGCTGGTGCCGGACATGAGTCCGATCGTAATGCGTTCGGTCATGGTGGTTCCCTGCGGAAATGGCGGACAAGGAAAAGCCGACGCCATGGCGCCGGCTTTCTGATGCCTGCATGGAGAAGGAATCAGTCTTCCTTCATCGAGGTGACGCGGTGCGCCACCCTGGAAGCGCCTTCGGCCTGCTCCTCGTCGCCGAGAAGATGCTTGGCGACGGCGGTTGCGTCGTCCCTGTGGGTGCGCAGGACGGTCGGAACGGGAAGCGACTCGCTTTCGGCAAGCAGGTCGAAGCGGGCCTGAATCGGACGGGCGATCGTCTTGAGCTGGGCCACCTGGAAGGCGGTCAGGTTTTCGGTGTCGGGCAGGTCGGCTGTGCGCGGATTGATCTGCACGCCGTCGAACATCAGTTCGTAGTGCAGATGCGGACCGGTGGCAAGGCCCGTGCGGCCCACGTAGCCGATCACGTCGCCGCGCTCGACCTTCTGGCCTGCGCGCAGGTTCTTGGTGATGCGGGACATGTGCGCGTAGAGCGTGGTGCGGCCGAGGCCGTGGTCGATCTTGACGTAGCGGCCGTAGCCCTTGCGCTCGTAGCCCACGAAGGTGACCACGCCGTCGGCGGCAGCGAAGATGCGGGAGCCCGAGGGGGCGCGGAAGTCGGTGCCGTTGTGCGGGCGCACGACGCCCGTGACGGGATGACGGCGAAGCGGCGCGAACTCGCTGCTCACGTCCTTGACGTCGAGCGGTACACGCATGAAGGTTTGCTGCGAGGCGCGGCCAGCGAGCGTGTAGAAGCCGCCGGCACGGCTGTCGTTCTCAAACCAGTAGGCCTCGTGGACGTCCTCGCCCGAGACCACCTGAACGGCAAGCAGCTGGCCGTTGCGGATGAAGTCGCCGCCTGCGAACTTGCGCTCGAAGACGAGGCGGAGCGAGTCGCCCTGCTTGAGGGTGCGGACGGGATTGTCGGCGCCCTCCCAGACGACCTTGAGCTGTTCGGCGATGTCGGCGGGAATGCGCAGGGACTCGACGGTGGCAGCGAAGCCCGAGGAGGCGACGCCGGAGATGCTTTCCTCGAGCGTGTCGAAGGCGACGGGGTATTCGGCGGCGGCGAAGAGCTCGCCCGTGCGGGTGACCTCGATGCGGCGGCTGTCCTGAGGGTGCGGGCCCTCGAGATAGAGGTGCAGGAAGGCAAGTCGGCCGTCGGGCAGAACGCCTGCGTTGACGTACTGGCCGTCCTGCGGCATGACGAGCGGACGCAGCATGCGCTGCGAGCGGATGTAGGAGACGGCCTGAGGGTCGACGACTTCAAGGCGTGCGAGCAGGGAGGAGAGGGTCTCGCCGTTGCGTACGGTCAGGCTGCGGGGCGTAACGGAGCCGTTGCGGCGCAGGGCGTCGAGCGCCTGCGTGAGAACGGAGTCGTCAACGGAGCCCGTCACGAAGTCCGCGCGGTGCTTTTCCTGCGCGAGACTGGGCGAGACGCCGAGCATGGCGCCCGTTGTTCCGATCACGACCATCGAGGCTATCCCCGCCGTTGCGGCCCCGGTACTCAGTCTGCACGCGTGGAGAAGCGGGGACGAGGCCCAGACCTTGAGCCAGGATCGAAACGCCCTCCCGGCGGTGCGGAGCTGCCGGGCAATGAGGGAGGGAGCGGTCATGATGAGTCGGAGTTGCGAAAGGCGCGGAAAAAGGGAACAATACTTAGATTGCCATTTTAAATCAGAACCGCTGTGCGTCCCGCCTAAAAAACCTTAAAAATGGTTACAGGCGGGCATTTCATGCGTCTCCGGGGCCTTTTGCATGACTTTGTGTGCAGATGAGCCTGCGAACGGGCGCTGCAACGCGGCGGCCTCAGTTTGTTTAAGTCATTGAAGGGATACTGATGACCGTTGAATTAGAGAAGGCTCAGGAGGCCAAGAAGCTCCCTGTTACCGACGACATCCGCGAGGCGATGGCCCTCATCCGCCGCGGCACCGACACGTTCCTCATTGAGGAGGAGTTCGAACAGAAGCTCGCCCGCTCCAAGATGACCGGTGAACCGCTGCGCTGCAAGCTCGGCCTCGACCCGACGGCTCCCGACATCCACATCGGCCACACGGTCGTGCTCAACAAGCTGCGCCAGCTTCAGGACCTCGGCCACACGGTGATCTTCCTCGTGGGCGACTTCACGGCCGCCATCGGCGATCCGTCCGGCCGCAACGCCACGCGTCCGCCGCTCTCGCACGAGCAGATCGTCCAGAACGCCCAGACCTACCTCAATCAGGCCGGCCTCGTGCTCGACCTTGACCGCACCGAAGTCCGCTACAACTCCGAATGGTGCAACAAGCTCGGCTCCGTGGGCCTCATTCAGCTTGCCTCCCGCTACACGCTCGCACGCCTTCTTGAGCGCGACGACTTCGCCAAGCGCTACGCCGAGCAGGCTCCGATCGCCATGCACGAGCTCATCTACCCGCTGATGCAGGGCTACGACTCCGTGGCCCTCAAGGCCGACCTCGAGCTCGGCGGCTCCGACCAGCGCTTCAACCTGCTCGTCGGCCGCGAACTCCAGCGCCAGTACGGTCAGGAGCCCCAGTGCATCCTGACGATGCCGCTTCTCGTGGGTCTTGACGGTCAGGTCAAGATGAGCAAGAGCAAGCACAACTACATCGGCATCACCGACGCTCCGAACGACATGTTCGGCAAGGTGATGTCCATCTCCGACTCGCTGATGTGGGACTGGTACGACCTGCTGAGCCTGCGCGGCAACGCCGAGATCGCCCAGCTCAAGAAGGAGTGCTCCGAGGGCCGTAATCCGCGCGACGCCAAGGTGCTGCTCGCCAAGGAGATCGTGGGCCGCTTCCATTCGGACTGCGCCGCCAATGCCGCCGAAGATGAATTCAACGCCCGCTTCCGCGCCGGCGCCATGCCGAGCGACATTCCCGAAGTGACGGTCGAGGCTCCCGCCGGCGAGATCGGCGTCGGCCAGATGCTCAAGGCCGCCGGTCTCGTCTCCTCCACGTCCGACGCCAATCGCAACATCGATCAGGGCGGCGTGAGGATCGAAGGCGAGAAGGTCTCCGACAAGGGGCTCAAGCTCAAGGCCGGCACCGTCGTGACGGTGCAGGTCGGCAAGCGCAAGTGGGCCCGCATCACGATCGCCTGAGAAGCGGATCATGATCGTTCTGATCCAGCGAGTGGCCGAAGCCTCGGTGAGCGTTGAAGGACGCGTGACCGGGGCCGTCGGCCGCGGGCTTCTTGCGCTGGTGTGCGGGGAGCCCGGCGACACGCCCGCCGTCATCGGGAAGCTCGCACGCAAGACCGCGAGACTTCGCATCTTCGAGGACGAGGCGGGCAGGATGAACAGGAGCGTCGTCGACGTCGGCGGCGATGTGCTCTGCGTCTCGCAGTTCACGCTTGCCGCGGACACGATGTCGGGCAACCGCCCGAGCTTCTCCAGAGCTGCGCCGCCCGAAGAGGGCCTTGCCGCCTTCAATGCGTTTGTGACGGCGCTCAGGGGCGAGGGGCTGTCCTGCCCCACAGGCGAATTCGGCGCGCACATGCGCGTCTCGCTCGTCAATGACGGACCGGCGACCTTCAGCCTCCACCTTAGGGCTGATGGTGCTGGCGCCGACTAGTCCCAATGCTCTAGACTGTGGTCTTGGGCCGAAAGTGATGATATAAATAGAGGACGCCGCCCGCTCCGGGCGGCTCCGCACGTGGAGAAGCACCCGGTGAAAATCACTTCCGACAACTTCAAACAGGGCGATTTCATTCCTGAAGCCCTTGCCTGGGGCCGAATCGGAGAGGACGGCTCGACCGTCCGCTCGACGAACCTCAATCCCCAGCTCTCCTGGACGGACGCGCCCGAGGGCACGGCGTCCTTCGTGCTTGCCTGCCTTGACGACGACGTGCCGACGGATCTCGCCGAGCGCGACGCCTCGGGCGAGATTCCTGTTTCCCAGCCCCGCCGCCGCTTCGTGCATTGGGTGCAGCCCAACTGCCCCGCTGACGTGACGAGCATCGCCGAAGGGGCGCTTGCGGAGGAGAGGAAGACGACGCCGGGCTTCGGCGCCGTTTGCATCAACGACTACAGCCGCGGCGGCACGCCTGCTCCGGGCGAAACGGGCACGGGCTACGATGGCCCCTGTCCGCCGTTCTTCGACGCACGCTGGCACTACTACCGGTTCACGGTCTTCGCGCTCGACGCCCCGAGGCTCGAGCTTCCTGAAAATGCGACATGGCAGGACGTCGACGCCGCCATGAAGGGCCATGTCCTCGCGTCGGCTGAGCTTGTTGGCCGCTATACGCTCAATCCCCGTCTGGCCGCCCTTTGAGACGACCGGCATTCACAGAATCCACGTCATTAACCTCCGGCGGCATCCGCCGCCGTCTTACTAAAGGAACTGAAGTCGTGTTCAAGCGCTCCAATACCATTGAGGCCGTCGATCCCGCCGTCTGGGACGTCATCAGCCACGAGACCGCCCGTCAGGAAGACCACATTGAGCTCATCGCGAGCGAAAACTACGCTTCCCCGGCGGTCATGCAGGCCCAGGGTTCCTGCCTCACGAACAAGTACGCGGAAGGCTATCCCGGCAAGCGCTACTACGGCGGCTGCGAGCACGTCGACGTCGTTGAACAGCTCGCCATCGACCGCGCCAAGAAGCTCTTCTGCGAGCCCGCAGGCGTCGAGATGGCCGTCAACGTGCAGCCCCACTCCGGCGCTCAGGCCAACTCCGCCGTGTACTTCGGCCTTCTCGAGGTCGGCGACACGATCATGGGCCTCTCGCTTGCCGAAGGCGGCCATCTGACGCACGGCATGCACCTCAACTATTCCGGCCGCTACTTCAAGGTCGTTCCCTACGGTCTTGACGCCAACGAGGCGATCGACTACGACCGCGTTGAACAGCTCGCCAGGGAATGCAAGCCGAAGATCATCGTCGCCGGCGCCTCCGCCTACTCGCTTCGCATCGACTTCAAGCGCTTTGCCGAAATCGCCCACTCCGTCGGCGCCTACCTGATGGTCGACATGGCCCACTATGCGGGCCTCATCGCCGCCGGCGTCTACCCGACCCCGTTCGGCCACGCCGACATCGTGACGACGACCACGCACAAGACGCTCCGCGGTCCGCGCGGCGGCCTCATCTTCTGCCGTCCCGACCTTGAGAAGAAGATCAACTCCGCCGTTTTCCCGGGCATGCAGGGCGGTCCGCTCATGCACGTCATCGCCGCCAAGGCCGTGGCCCTCGGCGAAGCCCTTGACCCGTCCTTCAAGGTCTACGGCGAGCAGGTGATGAAGAACGCCGCTGCCATGGCCGAAGAGCTCGTCAAGCGCGGCCTGCGCATCGTTTCCGGCCACACGGAAAGCCACGTGATGCTTGTCGACCTTCGTCCGCTCAAGATCACGGGCAAGGCCGCCGAAACGCTGCTCAACGCCGCTCACATCACGGTCAACAAGAACGCCATCCCGAATGATCCGGAAAAGCCCTTCGTGACGTCCGGCATCCGTCTCGGCTCTCCCGCCATGACGACCCGCGGCTTCGGCGAAGCCGAGGCCCGCAAGGTGGCGAACCTGATCGTCGATCTGCTCGAGGCGCCTGAAGACCAGGCCGTCTTCGAACGCGTCAAGGCCGAAGTGGCGAACCTCACCGCCGCCTTCCCGGTCTACGGCGACTAAGGCGCTCAGGCGGCCGCAGGGGAGGCTTCGGATCTCCCCGAAAACGCATGAAAACACAAGGGCTACCCTTTCGAGTGATTGGGTGGCCCTTATTTTGTGTTTGGGGACTTGAGTTTGCCTGCGGGCGGGCGCTAAACTTTCGGACACTTGTTCCTGATTTGGAAGTGTCTGCCGGCCGATGCGGTTCGGGACGGGCTTCCACCGTACGCAAGGAGTCTCCTCATGCGATGTCCCTTCTGCCAGAATCCGGATACCCAGGTGATCGATTCGCGCGCCCCTGAGGAGGGGTACGCGATCCGTCGCCGCCGCAAGTGTCCGGCCTGCGGCAAGCGCTTCACGACCTTCGAGAGGGCGCACCTGCCCATTCCCGCGGTCGTCAAGCGCAACGGCCAGCGCACCGACTACAACAGGGCGAAGCTTCAGGCCTCGATGACGCTGGCGCTGCGCAAGCGTCCCGTGACGCCCGAGCAGCTTGAGGAGGCGGTCGACTCCGTCGAGCAGGCGATGATCATGCTCGGAGACCGCGAGATCGAGTCGAGCGACGTGGGCGAGCTCGTGCTCGGCGCCCTGCAGAAGCTCGACACCATCGCCTACATCAGGTTTGCGTCGGTGTACTTCAACATCGGCGATCCGCTTGCCTTTGCATCGATGATTCAGAATGCGGCCGTGCCCGACGGAAGCACCGACGGCGCGTTCGACGTGCTGAGGAAGTTCAGGCTCGAGCACGAGGCCGAGGTCGCCGCCCGCGAGGCGAAGAAAAAGGCCGCCGCCGAGCGTCGCGCCCGCAGGGATGCGGAGAGGAAGGCAGCGGAGGCGGAGGGGGCCAAATGACGGAATGCGCTGTGGATGAAGGTCGCGTGAAGGACGACGACTTCTGGATGGGGCTTGCGCTTGAGGAGGCCGCGAAGGCCCGCAGGCTTTCTCCGCCCAATCCTGCGGTCGGCGCCGTCATCGTGAGGGACGGCCGGGTGATCGGCCGGGGCTTCACGCAGCAGACGGGCGGTCCGCACGCCGAGGTGATGGCTCTGAGGGATGCCGCCGCGCGTGGAGAAAGCGTTGAGGGCGCGACGATCTACGTGACGCTCGAGCCATGCTCGCACTGGGGGCGCACGCCGCCCTGTGCGCTTGCGATCGTCGAGCACAGGATCGGCCGCGTCGTGACGTCGGTCGCCGACCCGAACCCCCAGGTGGCGGGGCGGGGTCTGAAGATGATCCGCGATGCGGGCATCGAGGTGACCGAAGGCGTCCGAAGCAAAGAGGGATGGCTCTCCAACAGGGGCTTTCTCACCCGTATGACGACGGGCAGGCCCTGGGTGAGGATGAAGTGCGCCGCGACGCTCGACGGCCGCACGGCCTTTCCCGACGGCCGATCCCAGTGGATCACGGGCCCTGCGGCGCGCGAGGACTCTCAGTACTGGCGTGCGGTGTCGGGGGCGGTCGTGACGGGCATCGGCACGGTGCTCGCCGACAATCCGAAGATGACGGTGAGGCTCCCTGATCAGGTGAGGTTCCCGTTCCGCGTGGTCGTGGATCCGAGGCTTGAGACGCCCGTCGGGGCGGAGATTCTCAAGGGCGGCGGCACGGTCCTCGTCTGTGCGCAGGCCGGCGAAGAGGCCGAGGCGGCGCTCGTCGCCGCAGGCGCCGAGGTGCTGAGACTTCCCGATGCGGCGCATCCGGGACGCGTGGACCTCGGTGCGCTTCTCGACGAGCTTGGACGAAGGCAGGTCAACGAGGTCCATCTCGAGGCGGGTGCGGGGCTCAACGGGAGCTTTCTCTCCGAGGGACTTGTCGACGAGATCGTGCTGTATACTGCTCCCTGCCTTTTCGGCTCGGGGATGCCCGTTGCAAGCGTTCCGCTTCCCGAGGAACCCGGTCTGGCGCACCGCTGGACGATTGAAGACTTTACTCAGATCGGTGCCGATCTGCGTGTGATTTTGAGGAGATGACTCTAAATGTTTACCGGCATTATTCAGGCCATCGGCAAGGTTCGTGAACCGGAACCTCTCGGCAACGGCGTCCGCCTGACGATCTGCGCTCCCGATCTCGGTCTTGACGAGGTTCGCATCGGCGACTCGATCGCCGTCAACGGCGCGTGCATGACCGTCGTCGAGAAGACGGACACGGAATTCAAGGTCGACGTCTCCGCCGAGAGCCTCTCGAAGACTACGGGCCTCGACACGTTCGGCGAGGTCAACCTCGAGAAGGCCATGCGTCTCGGCGACCGCGTCGACGGCCATCTCGTGAGCGGTCACGTCGACGGCGTGGGTCAGGTTGAAAGCATGGAGCAGGTCGCCGAATCGTGGCGCCTCGTCATCCGCGCCCCCCGCGTCCTCTCTCCGTATCTCGCCTACAAGGGCTCGATCACGGTCAACGGCGTCTCGCTTACGATCAACAAGGTCGAGGATACGGCGATGGACACGCTCGTGACGATCAACCTCATCCCGCACACGGTCGAGGTGACGACGCTCAAGCACCTCAAGGCCCAGAGCTACGTCAATCTTGAGATCGACACGATCGCCCGCTACATCGAGCGCATGATGTCGCTTCGTAACGACGAGGACTCCCTCTTCTGATCAGGAAGAAGGCGTTCCGCATCATGAAAAGGCGGCGTTCTTCTGGTGAAGGGCGCCGTTTTTCGACAGCGGGGCCGAAAAAACGGCGCCCGCACCCGCCCGCCCTGCGTCACGCAGGTCTTTCGCGTTAAAATAAACGTCTATCAGTCGTCGCCGGCAGGCCGGCGGCGGCCCGAGGGCCTGGCCTTCGGGATCTTTTCAAAACGAATTTAGCTCCCGCCTGCAGAGGCCCCTAGGAGACAGACATGGCTGTTGATATTGTTCCCACCAAACTCGACGGTACCGACCTTCGCATCGGCATCGTGGTCGCCCGCTTCAACGAATATGCCGGCCGCGGTGAATTCGAGTCCTGCATGGACGAACTGCGCAAGCTCGGCGTGATGGAAGAGGACGTGACGAAGGTGTCCGTGCCGGGTGCCCTCGAAATCCCGTTCGCGCTGCAGAAGCTCGCCCAGACGGGCGAATACGACGCCCTGATCGCCCTCGGCGCCGTTATCCGCGGTGAAACCTACCACTTTGAGCTCGTGAGCAACGAGTCCGGCAGCGGCATCACCCGCGTCTGTCTCGACTACGACATTCCCATCGCCAACGGCGTGCTGACGACGGAAAACGACGAGCAGTGCGAGGAACGCATCGACATGAAGGGCCGCGACTGCGCACGCTGCGCCGTTGAAATGGCCAACTTCGCCAAGGAGTTCTGCGTCGACGAGTTCGACGAGGATTTCGATGAAGTGACCTCCGAAGACTGATGCCGTCATCAAAGGAATCTTGAAGAATGACTGAACACAAGGAAGGCCACCGCAAGTCGGCGGCGCACTCCGCCCGCCATCTGGCCCGCGTCTTCGTGATGCTCGGCCTCTACCAGTGGCTCGCCGATCCGTCCCAGGACTACGCCGGCATCGAAGCCCACCTCTCGAGCCTTCTGCACGACGAGGAAGAGCAGCTCGAAGGCAGCGACATCCGTCCGACGGACTTCGAGAAGGCCGATCGCGAGCTCTTCACGAAGCTGCTCGCCGGCGTGCTTGACCGTCATGCCGAAGTGGCGGACGCCATCGCCCGTCACGCCGACCGCGAACTCTCCCGCATTTCGCTCGTCGAACGTGCGGTGCTCATGATCGGCACGTACGAACTCATGGCCTGCCCGGAAACGCCCTGGCGCGTAATCCTCAACGAATCCATCGAGCTCGTCAAGCAGTTCGGCAGCGCTTGATCAGTTCGGGGAAGAACTGAAG
>ENA-OPCK01000775-OPCK01000775.1-human-gut-metagenome-genome-assembly--contig:-NODE-775-length-14530-cov-7.522003_pt1 | contig 14530 bp, 12 predicted proteins | sample MGYA00241249_ERZ501478 | MGnify/ENA primary metagenome ERZ501478 (study PRJEB25962, sample SAMEA2042629) | human gut metagenome | biome: human gut; feature: human-associated habitat; material: faeces...
AGCCTTCGATTACGCCAGCAGCAGCCAGTTTGTTGATGCTGTCATAAGCCCAGTGGCCAGCAGGAACGTCAGAGAACGGGTTAGCAGCGTAAGCGGAAGCGGTTACGCCCAGAGCCATTGCCATTGCGAGTACTAAGGATTTTTTCATTGTAGTTTCCTCCTCAGGATGCAGCAGTATTTTTAAACTGCTGAAATTATATTTTTACAAATCACCTTCCGGAGTCTCCCGCAAATTCCGCTCAAGAGTTGCCTTGTTTCCTCTGTCATCCTTCGCCGGTTTTTCCTTCACAATGATTTATAAATCAATAGTTGTCATTAAGAAGAGTATCTTCACTTCTTAACTATAATTGCATTATACCATACATCAAAAGTGAACGCAAGTCAATTTTGTAAATCAATTATAATATTAACGTAAAATTCACTTTAATGTTACACTTATTCTTTTTTAAAGAAAAAATCTGCCTACAAGCGTACAATATTTGAAAATTAAGCAGCTTCAAATTTGTGCGACAAAACAAAAAAGCTGCTGCAGCTAATGCTGCAGCAGCGTGGATTATAGTTTAACTATAAAATTATTTGAACAGGCCAAGCAGGATGCCGCCGTTTGCTGCCAGTACAGGAGCAAATACCAGGGATACAATGGTCATCAGTTTAATCAGGATGTTCATTGCAGGTCCGGAAGTATCTTTGAACGGGTCACCTACAGTATCGCCTACTACGGTTGCATCATGAACCGGAGTGTGTTTACGGCCGGAAGCTTCTACGAATTTCTTCGCGTTATCCCATGCACCGCCAGCGTTAGCCATCAGGATTGCAACCAGTACGCCAGAAGCCAGAGAGCCGCCAATCAGGCCGCCCAGAGCTTCAGTACCGAACAGGAAGCCAACCAGCAGAGGAGCAACGATAGCGATTACACCAGGCATAATCATCTCGTGCAGAGCAGCTGCGGTGGAGATGTCTACGCATTTTTGGTAGTCAGCTTTAGCTTTGCCTTCCAGCAGGCCGGGGATTTCGTGGAATTGACGACGAACTTCCTCGATCATCTGGTAAGCAGCTTTACCAACAGATTCCATGGTCATAGCACCGAATACGAACGGCAGGGTTGCACCGATGAACAGACCAATCAGGGTTACAGGGTTCAGCAGGTCGATTGCTTTCAGGCCTACAGTGTGTGCATAAGCAGAGAACAGAGCCAGAGCAGTCAGAGCAGCGGAACCGATAGCGAAGCCTTTACCGATAGCAGCGGTGGTGTTACCAACGGAGTCCAGGGTATCGGTGATTTCACGTACTTCAGGAGGCAGCTCGGACATTTCTGCGATACCACCAGCGTTATCAGCAATAGGACCATAAGCGTCAACTGCTACGGTCAGACCGGTGGTGGACAGCATGCCAACTGCAGCCAGGGAGATACCGAACAGGCCCATGCCTGCATCTTTAGCACCGCCCATGGTGAAGAATGCCAGGATTACACCAATGCAGATGAAAATCATCGGCAGGAAGGTGGAATACATGCCAACAGCCAGACCGGAGATAATGGTGGTTGCCGGACCGGTTTCGGATTGCTCAGCAATCTTCTTAACGGAAGCATAATCAGCAGAGGTGTAGATTTCGGTGATTTTACCGATTAACAGACCAACTACCAGACCGGAAGCAATAGCTACGAATGCAGCAGTGTTACCGAAGATGGAAGTGGACAGGTAGTAAGCAGCAGCAATTACGATTACGCCGCCAACATAGGTACCATGGTTCAGAGCAGCCTGCGGATTGGTGGATTTGCTGCTGCGAGCATAGAATACACCGATCAGGGAAGCAATGATACCAGCGAAAGCCAGCTCGAATACGAACATAATGCCTTCGCCGCCGGGATATGCAACAGCACCCAGGGTAATAGCGGAGATGATAGCACCTACATAGGATTCGAACAGGTCAGCGCCCATGCCTGCAACGTCGCCTACGTTATCGCCTACATTATCAGCGATGGTAGCCGGGTTACGCGGGTCATCCTCAGGCAGACCTTCTTCAACTTTACCTACCAGGTCAGCGCCAACGTCTGCAGCTTTGGTGTAGATACCGCCGCCAACACGAGCGAACAATGCAATGGAGCTTGCGCCCAGACCGAAGCCGGTAACGATATCAATGTTGCCGAACAGCATGTAAGCAGCAGCAACACCAACGATACCCAGACCAACAACGCCCAGACCCATAACAGCACCGCCGGAGAAAGCAATTTTCAGAGCTTCCGGCATGCCGCCATGTTGAGCAGCTGCAGCAGTACGAACGTTAGCTTTGGTAGCAACGGTCATGCCGATGTAGCCTGCACATACGGAGAATACTGCACCTGCAACGAAGCATACTGCAGTAAGCGGAGATAAGAACATAGAAATTACGATAGCAACAACGATTACGAAAGCAGACAGTGCTTTGTATTCGCGGAACAGGAACGCCATAGCGCCCTCGTGGATGTAACCGGCAATTTCCTGCATACGTGCTGTACCAGCAGGAGCCTTACCGATTACGCTGCTCAGCATCAGTGCAACTGCGAGTGCAATGAGGCCGACAACAATAGAGATCATTAAGAAATTCAAGACCCAAACCCCTTTCTTTTTATAAAAAAATTTAAAATTTTAAGAGTGCAGTTGCACTCTTGGTAACATGATGAGTGCGGAAAACAGGAAAATCCCGTCAGCCTTAAGCGTTGATTTTTGCCAGCGCCAATGTAATAACAGCAAATGCAACACCTAAATAAATCGTAGCCTTCGCCATGAGTGTATCCAGATCATTGCCCTTGCCAAAAAAAGCACCGTCACTGCCGCCGAAAGTACTGCCCATACCGCCGCCTTTTCCGGACTGCAGCAGAACTGCGCCAATGAGTGCTATGCAAACGATAACTTCAAGAACCATCAAGACAGTTTCAATCACAGAGCTTACCTCCTCATATTTTTGTACCATAGTATTTTACCATAAAGCCAATTATAAAGCTAGTATTTTTTTCACAGATTATGCTATAATATCTTTGCTGCGACTCTTTCCAGCGGAAAGGGGGCGAATTATGGCAGAATTTGCTCAATCTCTTATTCTTTCTGTTATGGCAGGTATAATCAGCTATTATATTTGCAAATGGTTAGACAGAAAATAGCGCGCAGTTAGCCTAAAATGAAAAACCCCGGGGCGCAATCCCGGGGCTTTTTCTTTTTGCGTGCGAACTATGACATTTGCACAATCTCTTTTCGAGATTAGTATAGCGCAATTGTATTGCCTTGTCAAATTTTATTTAATATTGTAGAAAACCTTCATGCCGTTATATTTTGCAGCCTTGCCGAGATCCTCTTCGATACGCAACAGCTGGTTGTATTTGGCAACACGGTCGGTACGGGCCGGAGCACCGGTCTTGATCTGGCCTGCGTTTACAGCAACAGCAATGTCTGCCAGAGTGGTGTCTTCGGTTTCACCGCTGCGGTGAGAGATGATGCAGGTATAGCCTGCGCGTTTAGCGGTTTCAATAGCATTGAAGGTTTCGGTTAAGGTACCGATTTGGTTTACCTTAATCAGAATAGCATTTGCTACGCCCTTTTCAATGCCCTGAACCAGACGCTCTTCGTTGGTAACAAACAGGTCGTCGCCAACCAGCTGTACTTTTTTGCCCAGCTTTTTGGTGAGCTTCTTCCAGCCGTCCCAGTCATCCTCTGCCATACCGTCTTCGATGGAGATAATAGGATATTTCTCGCACAGGCCTGCCAGATAATCAACCATTTCTTCGCTGGTCATTTCTACGCCTTCGCCGGTCATTTGGTATTTGCCGTCTACATAGAATTCGCTGGAAGCAACGTCCATTGCCATAACGATGTCTTTACCGGGTTTATAGCCTGCACGCTCGGTTGCTTCGAGAATAACCTCGATAGCATCTGCATTGCATTTCAGGTTCGGTGCAAAACCGCCTTCATCACCCAAAGCAGTGCTCAGGCCTTTTTCCTTCAGCAGAGCCTTCAGGTTATGATAAATCTCAGCGTTCATGCGCAGTGCTTCGCTGAAGGATTTAGCGCCAACCGGCATAATCATGAATTCCTGAATGTCAACGTTGTTATCAGCATGCTCGCCGCCGTTTAAGATGTTCATCATCGGAACGGGCAGCTCTTTGGCAGCAACACCGCCCAGATACAGGTACAGCGGCAGGCCTACGGAAGCAGCAGCAGCCTTAGCTACAGCCATGGAAACGCCGAGGATAGCGTTAGCGCCGAGGCGGCCTTTGTTCGGAGTGCCGTCCAGACGAACCAGCAGCTCATCAATTTCGGTTTGGCGGGTTGCGTCCAGGCCGATAATTGCTTCAGCAATAATGTCATTAACATTATCAACTGCTTTGGTAACGCCTTTGCCCAGGTAACGCTCTTTGTCGCCGTCACGCAGCTCTACAGCCTCGTGTACGCCGGTGGATGCGCCGGAAGGAACAGCAGCGCGTCCCATAGCGCCGTCTTCCAGGCATACTTCAACTTCTACGGTCGGATTGCCGCGGGAATCCAAAATCTCGCGAGCGTAAACTTCAGTAATCATTGCCATTTCTTATCACCTCATGATTATTCTATCAAAGTTTTACCTGTCATAGCGGCAGGCTGTTCAATATTAAGCAGCTGCAACAGCGTCGGTGCAATATCGGCCAAAATGCCGTTATGCAGCTTATGCTGCTCCTTGCTTACTAAAATAAACGGTACATGGTTGGTGGTATGCGCGGTATTCGGAGAACCGTCGCTTTCGGCCATCTTCTCCAAGTTGCCATGGTCCGCAGTAATGCACACGCTGCCGCCCAAGGACAACACCTTGCGCACAATGCGCCCGGCACAGTCATCCACCTTTTCCATCGCGGTAATCGCTGCGCTGAGCACACCGGTATGGCCAACCATATCCGGGTTAGCAAAGTTCAGGATAATCGCATCGAATTTATCCTTATCCAGCTCTGCAAGCAGTGCCTGCGTAACCTCTTCGGCGCTCATTTCCGGCTGCAAATCATAGGTTGCAACCTTCGGCGAAGGAATCAGAATGCGCTCCTCATTAGCATTCGGAGCTTCCACACCACCGTTGAAGAAGAAGGTTACATGCGCATATTTTTCGGTTTCCGCAATGCGCAGCTGGTGCAGTCCATGCTGTGCCAACACCTCTCCCAGGGTATCCTTAATCTCCTCCGGAGGAAAGGCTACCGGTGCGGTAATTGTTGCATCATACTGCGTCATGCACACATAATTTACAGGGCGTGCGCCATCGGGACGTGCAAAATACGGGAACTCCTCATCATGCAGCGCACGGGTAATTTCACGTGCTCTGTCAGGACGGAAGTTGAAGAAAATTACACCGTCACCGGCAGTAATTTTTCCGTCTACGCCGTCAACAGTAAAGGGCTCAACGAACTCATCCGTTACGCCTGCAGCATAGGATGCCTCTACGCCGGCAGCAGCGCTTGCGGCTTTGCCGCCCTCGCCCAGCACCAGCGCTTTATAGGCACGCTCCACGCGCTCCCAGCGCTTGTCGCGGTCCATGGCATAATAGCGTCCGCTGACGGTAGCAATCTTGCCTACGCCAATCTGCGCCATGCCCTCTTCAAGCTCATGGATATATTCCAGCGCCGTTTTCGGACCAACATCACGTCCGTCGAGGAAGGCATGCACGTAAACATCGGTCAGGCCTTTAACCTTCGCCATGCAGATAAGTGCCAGAAGATGCTCAATGTGGCTGTGTACGCCGCCGTCGGATAACAGGCCCAGAAGATGCAGCGCCTTGCCAGCCTGCTTCGTTTCGTCCATTACCCTGCTGAGCTCTTCATTTTTGTACAAATCGCCATCCTCAATCGCCTTGTCAATGCGTGTCAGGCTTTGGTAGATAATACGGCCGGCACCGATATTTAGGTGACCGACCTCGGAATTGCCAATCTGGCCTGCAGGCAGACCAACAGACTTGCCGCTGGCTTCCAAGGTTGTATGAGGATAATTTGCAAAATAGCTGTCCAGGTTAGGAGTTTTTGCCATCGCCGCAGCATTGGTTTTATCTGCGGGAGCAATGCCCCAACCATCAAGAATCATTAGTAAAACTGGTTTTTTCATTATCAAATTCCTAAAGACGAAGGAGAAAGCAACAGGTGCTTTCTCCGAGGTCTTATTAAAAGCTTCTTACGATTGCGGCAAAGGTGTCAGCCTTCAGGCTTGCACCGCCTACCAGCACACCGTCAATACCGCTGAGGTTGAAGGAAGCAGCGTTCTTTTCATTAACACTGCCGCCGTAAAGAATACGAACCTTGCGGGCAATATCAGGTGTAAAGATTTTGCCGATTTTTTCACGAATCAGAGTGCATACCTCCAAAGCATCCTCCGGAGTAGCAGCCTTACCGCTGCCGATAGCCCAGATAGGCTCATAAGCAACAACAAGGTTTTCTGCATCCTCTGCAGAAATTACACGCAGAGCGCTCTTCAGCTGCATATTGATTTTGCGGGCAGTTTTGCCTGCTTCACGCTCAGCCAGATTTTCACCAACGCACAGCATCGGCTTCAGACCGTTGCGGTAAGCGGCAATAATCTTGCTGGCAACAATTTTTTCGTTCTCACCGAAAATGGTACGGCGTTCGCTGTGACCAACGAGAACATATTCAGCGCAGATGTCAGCAATCATCGCACCGGAAACAGCGCCAGTGAAGGCACCCTTGTCTTCCCAATGCAAATCCTGTGCGCCGTAGCCTACGTGCTTGCCATCGATAGCATCCGCAACAGTTTCCAGTGCGGTGAACGGCGGGAAAATAACAACCTCGTTTAAGGTACCGTTAGTTTCCATAACAATGTCCTCAGCAAGCTCTACAGCCTCGCTTACGGTTTTGTGCATTTTCCAGTTGCCGGCAATCATTTTTCGACGCAGGTCATCAAGCGCAGCAACGCCGGGCAGTACCTTGCCCTCCAGATATTCCAGAGAAGCACCGCCACCGGTGGAAATGTGGGTAATGCGTTTAGCCAGGCCCAGCTTTTCGATAGCAGCAACGCTGTCGCCGCCGCCGACAATGCTGGTAGCACGGCTCTTAGCTACAGCCTTCGCTACAGCCTCGGTGCCCTTGCAGAACGCGTCCATTTCGAAAACGCCCATCGGTCCGTTCCAAACAATCATCTTAGCGTCAGCCAGAGCTTCAGCATAAGCCTTGCTGGTTTCCGCACCGATATCCAGAGCCATATAAGCCTGATTCAGGTTTTTCACCTTTTCGGTTACATGCTCAGCGTCGGGAGCAAATGCAGCAGCCATTACCAAATCGGTAGGCAGCAGCATATTTACTTTATTTTTCTTAGCCTTAGCCAGAAGCTCTTTAGCCAGGTCCAGCTTATCCTCTTCTACCAGGGACTTGCCCATTTTGTAGCCCTGTGCAGCCAGGAAGGTGTTAGCCATACCGCCGCCGATAAGCAGGGTATCAACCTTATCAAGCAGGTTGCTGATAACGCCGATTTTGTCGCTTACCTTAGCACCGCCGATGATAGCAACGAAAGGATGCAGCGGGTTGGTTACAGCCTGACCTACATACTGGATTTCCTTTTCCAGCAGGAAGCCTGCAGCAGCAGGCAGGAAGTGGGTTACGCCTTCTACAGAAGCATGTGCACGGTGAGATACACCGAAGCCATCGTTGACATACAGGTCTGCCAGAGAAGCCAGCTTTTCGGCAAATTCCATGTCGTTCTTTTCCTCTTCCTTATGGAAACGCAGGTTTTCCAGCAGCAGGATGTGGCCCGGTTTCAGCTTGCTGGCAGCAGCCTGTGCAGCCTCGCCTACGCAGTCCGGAGCAAACAGAATCTTTTTGCCCAGCAGCTTGCCCAAATGCTTAGCTACGGGAGCCAAAGACAATTCCGGTTTAACCTGTCCTTTAGGACGGCCGAGATGTGCCATTAAAATAACGGCAGCCTTTTGCTCCAGCAGATATTGAATGGTCGGCAGAGATGCGGTGATACGGGTATCATCGGTAATCTCTCCTTTATCATTCAGAGGAACGTTAAAATCTACGCGTACCAGTACTTTTTTACCGGCAACGTCTAAATCACGTACAGTTTTTTTATCCACGGATAAGAATCTCCTTTATTACAGACCTTTTTTAGCAATATAAGCAGCCAGGTCAACTACGCGGTTGGAATAACCCCATTCGTTATCGTACCAGCTTACAACCTTAGCCATACGCGGACCAACCATCATGGTGGACAGGCCGTCGATGATGGAGCTCAGCGGGCAGCCATTGTAATCGCGGGATACCAGCGGTTCGTCGCTGTAGCCCATAATACCTTTAAGCTCGCCTTCAGCAGCTTCCTTCAGCACTGCGTTGATTTCTTCGGCAGTAGTGTCTTTTTGCAGCAGAACGGTTAGGTCGGTGATGGAAACGTTCGGAGTCGGAACGCGCATTGCGAAGCCGTTCAGTTTACCCTTCAGTTCCGGCAGAACCAGAGCAACTGCTTTTGCAGCACCGGTAGTGGTCGGGATGATGGAGCAAGCAGCAGCGCGAGCACGGCGCAGGTCTTTATGCGGCAGGTCCAGAATTCTCTGGTCATTGGTGTAGGAGTGAACAGTGGTCATCAGACCGCTTTCAATACCGAATTTGTTCAGCAATACTTTGGTGAACGGAGCCAGGCAGTTGGTGGTGCAGGAAGCGTTGGAAATGATGTTGTGTTTTGCAGGATCATATTTGTCTTCGTTAACACCCATAACGATGGTAATATCTTCGCCTTTTGCAGGAGCGGAGATGATAACCTTTTTAACAGTGTCATGCAGATGAGTTGCAGCCTTTGCAGCTTCGGTGAAACGGCCGGTGGATTCTACAACAATTTCAGCACCAGCTTCGCCCCAAGGAATCTGTGCAGGATCCAAGCAAGCGAATACTTCGATTTTGCGGTCGTCAACAATAATGTAGTTACCTTCAATGCTGACTTCATGGTTGAAAGTGCCATGGATAGAGTCATATTTTAACAGGTGAGCCAAAGCGGTGATGTCGCCAGGATCGTTGACAGCAACAATTTCCACCTCAGGATTGTTGAACGCTACACGGAAAACCTCGCGGCCGATACGGCCAAAACCATTAATACCTACTTTTGTCATAATAATTTCCTCCTTAATTTTAAGAGAATCTAAATTTTGCACAAATGTGCTCAGTAACAAATTAATACTTTAAGAGCTTCGCTTGTTTATTGCTCTTTAGCCATTTTGAGAATCTCATGCGCTGCAGCCTCATCGGTAATCAAAATATCCTGTCTGGAAGCACGGATAACCGATAAAATTGCGGCAGCCTTCGATTTACCTCCGGCAATACCGATAATTGTGCCGATGTGCTGCAAATCCTGCAGCATCAGGCCGGCATTATTAGTCATATAAACCTGTCTGCCGTCTAAAGCACAGTACTGACCGAACGCCTCGCCTACAGCACCGTCTTCCTCCAGCTTGGCAATTACCTCGCTGCCTAAGCGTCTGTGTCTTGCCATAACACTGGCGCGGCCTACACCGTGGACAAGAATGTCTGCCTGCTTGATAATATCAACGACAGCGCGTACACCGATATCCTCTTTAAGAATACTGTTTAAGATATCCTCGCTTACACAGTCGGGAACATAAAGCTGACGGTAGGATGCTCCGAGCTTTTGCGCCAAGACAGTTGCAATCGTATTGGCCTGCAGTTCTACATTATCACCCAAGCCACCGCGGGCCGGTACAACCACCGTATTAGGCTGGGAGCCGGAAACATTGGCTGCCATAGCCGCCATAGTAGTGCCGCCGCTGACAGCGACTATATGCTTTTTGCCATCACTCAGCAGCTTGCTGAGAATATGTGCTGCAGTACGGCCGATTTCGCGTTTGACAACGTCCTCCTGGTCCGAATCACCGGGAAGAATGACAACCTTGCCAATCTTCAGCGTATCACTGAGAGTGCTTTCCAAAAACGAAATATCCTGCAGCTTGCGTACATAATCCGCCAGCTCCTTAAGAATATCCGCTCCCTCATCAGTTACGCTCATGCCGCTGGAAGAAAAATCCAGCAGACCGCTTTTCTTGAGAAAATCAACCTGAGCACGCAGCACTCTCTCGCTGAGTCCCAGTCTTGCAGCCAGCGCACGTCGGCCTATCGGCGCTTCGTGACTCACCTGACGCAGAATCTGGTAACGCTGTACGAGCAAATCAGTCAGCTCCGGTACAATTTTCTTTTGCAGATTAATAATACTATCCATAACCAGTTACATCCCTTGACGTGTTTTGTCCCTCGTGGTACTTTTCGTGTCCCACGGATTCAATGCAAATAAGTGAATTATTTGTCTATAGCTCATTATAGCATACTCTAATTAAGAAATAAAGTGCTGTATTAGTGTTTATCGAAAAATTTTTATTAAAATCAGTCTTTGATTAGCTGTCGCTAACTTAAACTGTCCAAAATAGTTTTTTTCTGCTGATTTGTTCACAAAGCGCAAAAAAAGAGCCGCCGCATTACGCAACAGCTCAAAAATTTTTTATCTGTTATTTACTGTTTCGGGATACATATCATGCATAAAAAGACGCTTCTTCGCAGCCTGCTCCCATTCGGTTCCCGGCTTGCCGTAGTTGGCATACGGATCGATAGACAGACCGCCACGCGGCAGGAATTTGCCCCAAACCTCAATATATTTAGGCTCCATCAGCTTGATAAGATCCTTCATAATGATATTTACGCAGTCTTCATGGAAATCACCGTGATTACGGAAGCTGAACAGGTACAGCTTCAGAGATTTGCTTTCTACCAGACGTTCATCCGGTACATAAGAAATGTAGATGGTCGCAAAATCAGGCTGTCCCGTCATCGGACAAAGACTGGTAAATTCCGGGCAGTTAAATTTAACCCAGTAATCATTTTGCGGATGCTTATTCGGGAAGGACTCCAGAACCTCCGGCGCATAATCACTTTTATAAGCAGTTTTATTGCCTAACAGGCTTACGCCCTGCAATTCTTCTTTACTTCTGCCACTTGTCATTATTGCTTACCTCCATCAAATGCAAACAGCTTGCCTGCTCCAACGCGTTCCAAAGCGGTAACAAGCATTACACTCGCAATACCGCAGATGCACTGGCCAATCAGCAGACTGCTTGCCAGTACCAGATACGGAATATCCAGCAATACGCTCAGCCATACAGGAACACCAAGTCCCGGTACAAAGGTAACTGCCGCCCAAATAATCCAGTTGCCGCAGCCACGACGCTTAGCCAAAACAATAATACCGGTTGTTACAATGCCGACAATGAAACCGCCGATAATATCCGGCAGACCAAGTCCGCCCATCACCGTGTTGCTGACAACGTTTGCCAAGCCAAACGGCAGAATCAAAAACGGGAAAATCGCACTCAGACCATACAGCGCAGTAGCAATACGAATCTGATACTGACCAAAAGCAAAACTTTGGGTACAAATCATCACAACAATATATAAAGCAATGCATAATGCGGAAAATACTAATTTTTGGTTACTTAAACTCTTCATTATCCTTACCTCCTTTAAACCTCTGCTAATGGATCAACAACACCGTTGGCAGCAAAGGCAGCCTCACGGTCAATACAGGTACCGCACTTGTGACATGGCTTTTCGCCACCGTCATAACAGCTCCAGGTAAGCTCATAGGGAACGCCAAGACGCAAGCCCTCGGCAACAATATCCTTCTTTGTTTTGTCAACAAAGGGAGCAACCAGACGCACCTTGCGTCCGCTTCCCAGATATACTGCCAAATTCATCGACTCGTTAAATTCGACGCTGCAATCAGGATAAGCGTTACCTGCAGCATCATCGGCATGGGGACCGTAGTAAATCTCATTGCATTCATATTCCAGCGCAATGCTTGCCGCAGCAGACAGGAATAAACCATTACGGAACGGCACATAAGTGCTGACAGGTTCACCCTTGCTTTCCTTCAGCTGCTCTGCATAGGATGCGTGCGGAACACTTTCTTCCGAGCCCTGCAGCAGAGAGCATTTGCTGTGAGCGAAAATCTTCGACAAATCCATATGCAGCAGCTCTACATGATAATAATCGGCAATAGCCTGCGCTGCTGCAAGCTCCTTGGCATGCTTCTGACCATAGGACATCGACAAGGCCAGAACATTATCACCGTATTTTTCTTTTGCCAGTGCCAGACAGGTTGAGCTGTCTACGCCACCGCTTAATAATACTAAAACCTTCATTTTTCCTCCCAATTAATGAGCGGGCAAAGTCCACAAAATATAAAAGGATTCCGTCATCTACAGACGAAATCCTTGCATACATAAAAAATACCGGCCGGCGCCAGTACATCGCCCGTAGTTTTATTTATAGACAGGATGGTTACGAACTGTCTGTTATGAACTTCTAAGATATTATACAGCATATCGCGCTATTTGTCCAGTATAAGAAAATAACCTAATAAAAAACAGACACCGCCGACATACTTAAAACATGTCGAGGTGTCTGTCTTAAAAGCATTACAGCTTATCTCTTAATTATACAATCGCTTTATCAGGCTTTACAAAGAACCAGGCAATAGCACCGCAGATACCGGTTACAGCAGTTGCTGCCAAAGCAGCCTGCCAGCCATAGTTGGTTGCAAACCAGGCAGTAACGGTCGGAGCCAGGACGCCGCCGATGTTGCCCCAGAAGTTCATCCAACCGGATACGGAACCGGCAAATTTACCGCCCATGCTGATAACGCTGGACCAGGAAGCACTCATGGTCAGACCGAGAGAGCCTAAGGATACGGAAAGCCAGAGAACATTCATCATCGGATCGGCAGTACGGGTGGAAATGTACAGCGCACCTGCACAAAGAAGAATACCTGCAGCACCGGTTGCAGTCTTAACCATGTTCTGAGACATGCCACTGCGCAGCAGCTTATCGGAATAGTGACCGCAAAGAGTAACTACAGCCATCAGAGAAATCCAAGGAGCAGCTGCCCAGATACCCATTTTCGCTAAGGAGAATTTGTGCACCTCCATGAGGTACATCGGCAGCCAAGCCAGAAATACGTACATGATATAGTCAGTAATCAGGAACTGAATGCCCAAAGCCCAGAATTGGGAAGAACGCAACAGCTTGCCCCACGGAGCAATCTGTTTTTCACCGGTTGCTTCCACACGGCCCTCGTTGATGTGAGCTAATTCTGCTTCATTAACATAAGGACTGTCCTTAGGATCATCAGTAACATATTTATGCCATGCCCAAGCCAACAGCAGACCAACTACACCAAAGCTGAGGAATACATGATGCCAGCCAAATGTAGTCATAAGCCACACTACAACAGCAGGACCAACTACAGGACCAAAGAAGCAGCCATTGAGAATAAAGGAGCTTGCCTTGCCCTTTTCGTCTTTATTAAACCATTTGTGCTCCGCCATAGCGAATGCAGGATAAATCGGTGCTTCGCCCAAGCCAAACATCAAACGTACAATTGCAAAGGTATACTTACCGCTTGCCACAGCAGTCAAGGCAGTAAATACAGACCACCAGCCGCAGGCAATAGAACCGGTAAAGCGATGGCCGAATTTTTCAGCCAGCATACCTCCCGGAACCTGCATCAAAGCATAACCGGCGAAGAAGAAGGATTGAATAAGGCCCATATCAATTTTAGTAAAGCCAAATTCCTTCATGATTACGGGTGTTGCAACAGAAAGGTTAACGCGATCCATGTAGGATACAAAGCTGATAGCAAAGATCAGCCACGCTACCTTCCATCTAAAGTTTGTCATTTTCATAGTTTTCTTTCCCTTCATAAAAAACAAATTCTGTTCTTTTATATATATTCTGCCGAACAGTTAACAATAATGATACTATTTCTTCTTAAAACTGTCAATATTTTTTTGCCGTTTGATTTATGCGAATATTTGTCCATTGTATGAGGATGTTTGGTTTTTTATGGAAAGGAAGGGAAGCAGGTGCGTCGCAATAGTATATTGCAGCAATGTAAATCCAAAAAGTAAGTCTGCAGGACGATGCTGATTGATAAGAACACAAGTAAATTGAGCGAGAGGTATATCGTGTAGGGAATAGCAATTTTAGCAAATGAGCATTTGGAACCATAGAAGTGTCGCAATTGTTTGAGCGCTAAACAAGCTACTGTAGAAAAATCTCTCAGCATAGCGCGAGTTTTGCGGCACTTCGTCCTGGTTCCATGCGAAATTTGCGTTAAGAAATTGCTGCTGACTGAAACGATATATCTCTCGCGACCAACAATACTTCATTACGAAGCCCCCGCGGCTGACTTAACTGCATAATAGTAGATTCTATCCTCAGTCAAAAAGCATGTAAACATGCTTTTCGACACGCCTCGCCACAATCGTGCCTATGCGTCGCAAAGCTCCTTTAGGCACGGTGGCTGGGCAGCCAGGCCTGCGGCTAATTAATAAAGTATCACACATGCTTGCGCGTCGCTCCGCTCCTTCAAGCATGGCTATCTGTCCCTCCAAAAATACTCCCTGCAGCAATACTTCGTTTAAAAGTTACCGCTACCAACTTTACTGCATAATCGTAGATTCTATCCTCAATCGACAAGCTGATTACATC
>ENA-OPCK01000784-OPCK01000784.1-human-gut-metagenome-genome-assembly--contig:-NODE-784-length-14396-cov-3.270483_pt1 | contig 14396 bp, 10 predicted proteins | sample MGYA00241249_ERZ501478 | MGnify/ENA primary metagenome ERZ501478 (study PRJEB25962, sample SAMEA2042629) | human gut metagenome | biome: human gut; feature: human-associated habitat; material: faeces...
CCTCTACCGTCCGGGTCCTATGGACTATATCCCCTCGTTCATTGCCCGTAAGAACGGAAAGGAACCTATCGAGTACGATATCCCCTGCATGGAGAAATACCTCAAGGACACGTATGGCATTACTGTATATCAGGAGCAGGTGATGCTTCTCTCACGCCAGTTGGCAAACTTCACCCGAGGTGAGAGTGATGCCCTTCGTAAGGCGATGGGTAAGAAGAAGAAGGACATTGTAGACGCGATGAAACCTAAGTTCATCAAGCAGGGACAAGAGAACGGCCACGACCCTAAGGTGCTCGAGAAGATATGGGGCGATTGGGAAAAGTTCGCCTCCTATGCCTTCAACAAGTCGCATGCCACCTGCTATTCATGGGTAGCTTATCAGACAGCCTATCTCAAGGCACATTATCCTGCCGAATACATGGCAGCGCTGATGACCCGCCGCTTCTCTCAGATTACCGAGATTACCAAACTCATGGAGGAGTGCCAGTCGATGAATATCAAGACCCTGGGGCCTGATGTCAATGAGAGTTATCGTGCATTCGGTGTGAACGAGCATGGCGAGATACGTTTTGGCCTTTCTGCCATCAAGGGTATGGGAACTCCTGCAGCCGATGCCATTGTGGCAGAACGCGAGAAGAACGGACCTTACAAAGATATCTTTGATTTTGCCCAGCGTGTCGACTTCAGCAATGTCAACCGAAAGGCATTCGAAAGCCTGGCGCTGAGTGGTGGCTTCGACAGTTTCGGAATACCCCGCGAGAACTTCTTTGGTGTCAATAACAAGAACGAGATGTTCCTCGACACCTTGGTAAGATATGGTCAGCTTTATCAGCGCGAGCAGCACGAGGCTGTCACCTCTCTCTTTGGAGGACTCGACGCCATAGAGATAGCCACACCTCCCATTCCTCATGCCGAAGGATGGAGCACCATCGAACGACTGAACAAGGAGCGCGACTTGGTGGGTATTTATCTCTCGGCTCATCCTTTGGACGACTATAGTGTGGTGCTGAACTCTATGTGCAACACCCATTGCGCTGAGTTAGGCGACAAGCCCTCGCTTGCCAAGAAAGAGAATATAGTCTTTGGCGGCATCATCACCGGAGTGAAGTCGAAGTTCACCAAGAAGGGAAATCCTTGCGGCTTCGTCACGATAGAAGATTTCGAAGGCTCCGGCGAGTTGGCTCTCTTTGGTGAGGACTGGGGACAGTGGAAGGGTATGTTCACCGAGGGCTGTACCGTCTTTGTTACAGCGAAGTGTCAGTCACGTTATGGCAACGACCAGTATCTCGACTTCAAGGTTTCGAGTGTGGAGTATCTCCAGACGGTAAAGGAGAAAAAGTTGGACAAACTCACCATCACGATAGATAGTGATATCATCAACGATACGTTGGTGAGCGACTTGAGCACACTCCTTGCCCGCGACAATGAGGAAAGTCGTACCCAGCTCTTCCTCCGCATACACGAAGTGGAGAGCAACGACTACATCCTTATGAGGGCCCAAGACAAGACGGTGAATGTAGACAAGAACCTCATCCAGTTCATCGAGGACAATCCCAAAATGTCGTATAGCATTAACTGATGTCTCGAAAAGTCATAGCCTTTTGGGTGTTGTCTCAACTGCTGTATGGGTTATGAACTTTGGCATATTATTTGCAGTAATTATATGAACAACTGATGTTTCGCAAATGGGGAAGTTATAGTAGTTGGAGAAGTTAAAGCCATATGCTGTATGGTTAAGTATTCAACCCAAAAGGCTGTTGGCTATAACTTCTAATGAACGAAGGGAGTGATAACTTCTTTAACTTCTATATGACTTCCGAACTTGCGAAAGTTGAGTGAACAATACAAACAATTAAAAATAAGAAAAAATGGAAGTTACAATTACAACCGAGAATTTCGAGAGTTATAAGAATGGTTCGCTGCCTTTGGTAGTTGACCTTTGGGCAACATGGTGCGGTCCTTGCCGTATGTTGGCACCCATCGTGTCTGAGCTTGCTTCAGAGTATGATGGCAAGATAGTAGTAGGTAAATGTGATGTGGAAGAGAACGAGGATATCGCCATGGAGTTTGGTGTTCGTAATATTCCTACCCTTCTCTTCTTCAAGGATGGTAAGCTCGTTGACAAGTTTGTTGGTTCTGCTAAAAAGCCAGCCCTCGTCGAGAAGTTCCAGGCACTCCTCTAATCCCTAATCGCTTCATACAAAAGCATGGCTTTCCGCCATGCTTTTTTTTTGACTATGATAGAAATAGTGCTAAAATCTCCTCTCACATTCCCATTAACGATAAATGAATAACGAATGCGATACTTGAGTTATCACCCTTGAATTCCGTTAAAACTTTCACTTCATACTGAGAGAAATCTTGCTCTTATACTATAAAACTCTTTTTTGGGGCCTATGAAAGTTCCGTTCAGAGCCTTTGAATGTGCGTTCAGAGACTTTGAATGTCCGTTCAAAGCCTTTGAATGTGCGTTCAGAGACTTTGAACGGAGAATATACAGTGATTCAACGAAATTTTCGCTGTGGTTTAACGATTTTAGTTGACCACTCTAAGTGTTATTGATAATATGAGTTGACTCAGTTATTACTTATTTATAATTCACGTTGACTTACTTGTATTTTAGTCATACTTATAGTTAATTACTTATGTCACTCGTAGCAAGTATAAGGCTATGGGTGCTGGAGAAAGTCAGAAGAACAGAATGTGAGTAATACATCATCCTTGAGATGTTGCAAAATGAAAAAACGCATATATAATATAATGTACGCGTGCGAACGTGAGCATAAATATTATATATGCGATTGGTTTTCCTGCTTTTGTGCAGGGTTAGAAAGAGATGGTGCGGGATCCGTCTGCTTCTGTGGTGATGTGAACTTTGGTGACATCTTCTGGTAGAAGGGACTCTATGAGTTCTGGCCACTCTAAAAAGCAGAGGTTGCCACCATAGAAGTAGTCTTCGTAGCCCATGTCGTACACTTCGTCTATCTTCTTGATGCGGTAGAAGTCGAAGTGGTATATGGGGTCGCCATTGCCTGAGGTGTATTCGTTGACGAGTGCAAAGGTGGGGGAGGTGATGACGTCTTCTACTCCTAATTCTTCACACAATGCCTTGATGAAGGTAGTTTTGCCAGCTCCCATCTTGCCGTAAAAGGCGAAGACTTTGCTGTCACCCATGTTCGAGATGAACGCCTTTGCTGCGTTGTGTATGTCCTCTAATGAGTTGATTTTAATTTCCATATTGCTATATTTTTTATTAAGTTGTGCCCTTTGGACTATGTCTTGTTGGGCTTTGTGTTATTTGTTCTGTTCTTGAGTTTTCTCCTTGACCGATGGTCATGAAACCTTCTGTCATCTATCGCTTTCGGGGGGAGAGGGTGATCATTGGGATGAGCATCTCTTCCATGGAGATGCCTCCATGCTGGAAGGTGTCCTTATAGTAGGAAACGTAATAGTTGTAATTGTTCGGATAGGCGAAGAAGGAATCGCCATAGGCAAACACATACGAGGTGCTGATGTTGGGCGCAGGAAGCAGTGCCTTGTGTGGGTCTTTGATGACAAATACGTCCTTGGCACTATAGGCAAGGTTCTTGCCTAACTTGTAGCGCAGGTTTGTGTTGGTGTTGCGGTCGCCTACTATCTTCAGAGGCTTGGTGGCTCTTATGCTGCCATGGTCGGTGGTGATAATGACTTTATAATTGCTTTGCGACAGGAGCTTGAAGAGTTCGGACAGCACTGAGTGGTGAAGCCAGCTCTGAGTAATGCTGCGATAGGCAGACTCGTTGTTGGCTAACTCGCGGACCATCTTCGACTCGGTGCGGGCATGGGAGAGCATGTCTATGAAGTTGATGACTACCACATTCAGGTCGTAGTTTTTCAGCTCATTATACTTGTCAAGAAATTTGTCGGCTCCCATGGAGTCGTTGATCTTATGATAGCTGAAGGTGTTGTGACGACGATATCGGTCGAACTGAGTCTGTATGAGGGGCGCCTCGTTGAGGTTCTTGCCTTCTTCCTCTTCCTCGTCTACCCACAGGTCTGGAAACATCTGGGCTATCTTGTCTGGCATCAGTCCACTGAAGATGGCATTGCGTGCATACTGGGTGGCAGTGGGGAGAATGCTCATATACATATCTTCCTCGATGTCGAAGAGGTCACCGATGTCATGTGCCAACACTTTCCACTGGTCGTAGCGGAAATTGTCGATAACGATGAGGAAAACTTTCTCGCCCTGGTTGAGGTGAGGGAATATCTTGGTCTTGAAGACATCGGGACTCATGCAGGGGCGTTCCTCGTTCTGGCTGAGGGATGCGAGCTGCTGCATCCAGTCGAGATAGTTCTTGGAAACATACTTGGCAAAGCCTAAGTTGGCCTCTTCCTTCTGCATCTGCAGCATCTCGGTCATCGGGCTGTTCGTGCTGCTGAGCTCCAGTTCCCACTTCACGAGTCGACGGTAGATATCCATCCAGTCTTTCCAGGTTCGGCTGTCCATGATCTGCATTGCCAACTGCTGGTACTCTTGCTGGTAGCTGCTTTGGGTTACCTCGCTGACAATCTCGCGCTGATGGATGTTCTTCTTGAGCGACAGGAGAATCTGGTTGGGGTTGACGGGCTTGATGAGATAGTCGGCTATCTTGGAGCCGATGGCCTGGTTCATGATGTCTTCTTCCTCGCTCTTGGTACACATTACCACAGGTGTGGCAGGTTGTATGTCCTTGATTTGCTGCAGTGTCTCCAGACCGCTGAGTCCTGGCATCATCTCGTCGAGCAAGATGAGGTCGAAGGTCTGCTGGCGGCACTGCTCGATGGCGTCGGCTCCGTTGCTTACGGTGACAACTTGGTAACCTTTTTTCTCGAGGAAGATGATGTGGGCCTTGAGAAGTTCCACCTCATCGTCTACCCATAATAATAGTCCGTTGTTCATATTTCTAAAATCCTTCTAATTCAAAATATTCGTCTTCCAGATCATAGGAGTCTTCTTTTTTCTCCTTGTTGTCTTTCTGATTTTTCTTTTCTTCTGTCTTGTTGTCTTTAGCCTTGGGGGCTGCTGTGTTCTTATTGGCTGCTTTTGACGGGGCAGTCTTGTCTGTCTTTGCAGTCTTGCCAGTCTTTGCAGGTTGGCTTGTCTTTGCAGGCTGATTTGTCTTTGCTGTATTGACAGGTTGGGGTTCCTCCTTGATGACAGTAGTGCCTGAAGCAGGCTGGGCTGGCTGCGTTTCCTCCTTGATGATATTGCTGTTTTGGGCAGGCTGCGTTTCCTCCTTGATGATGGTTGTGCCCTGAGCATTCTGTTGTTGCTGAGGCTCTTCGGGTATAGTCATCGTATTATCGGAAGGTGCCTGGTTGTCTGTCTTCTCCTCTGTTACGACGATGGTTGTTGAGGTGTTCTGCTCTTCCAGTTCTGGGTTCTCATCGGTTTCCTTTTCGTCAGAGGATACAGAGGACTCTTCCTTTTCGGTGATGATCTCTGCCGGCTCGTCAAGCAAGTCTGTCTGGATAGGCTTCACTGGGGCGAAGTGCTTCAGATAGAACTTGTCGTAGTCGCTATAGGCATACTGGGTGCCCAACAGCGAGAGGTTCTCTTGGCTGATGAGATAGGTGCGCGACTTACTCAGAAGGCGCACAATTTGTGTCTGATGCAGTACGTCGTGGGCATAGAGGCGTGCCTCGTCGTAATTACGGAAACCTGTGATCTGCATGAGATGGATGCCGTCGCGTTCTTCGATGTTGATATCAAAGTTGCGGACAAGATAGGTTGTGAAGTTGAACTTCGCCATCTCGAAGAGCAGTTGGTTCTCGTTGACAGAGTCGGGTTGATAGGCAAAGAGGAACACGAAGTCGGTCTGTCGCTCTGGGCTGAAGGCCTTCTGTGCAGTCTGCTCGTTCTCATTGAGTACGGTGCTGCGTCGCTCCCATACGTTCTCTAGGTCGAACTTGCCGCCATGAAGACGTTTTCCGGCATTGACTCCATTAACTATCATACCAGCCATCTCGCTGAGTCTGCCCTCAGGATATTTCTCGACCAGGGTCTTCATATCTGCCACGCATCCTTGCGCATCGCCCTGGTTCAACTTGCTCAGAGCGCTGATAAAGATAAACTTGTCACGGTTGGCGCCCATGGGGAAACGGGTGGATGATATATCAGAGTTGGACAGTACCGTTTGGTATTTCCCCAGCTTGAAAGCCTCGTAGGACGCAGCATAGAGCGAGTCTTCTATGTGGACACCAAACTTGGCATTGTCGGCATAGTAGGGGTCGGTAAGAAGTGTGGTCCACTTACTCTCTGGGTATTCCTGCTTGAGTCGCTCTACATAGGTGTTGGCTGTAGAAGGCAAGTGCTTGCGTGAGTAGAGCAGATAGAGATGATAGAGCACATCGTCCATGTGTTCATAATCCTTGAAATGTTCCTCAATGCGTCGCAGAGCTTTCTCGCTCAGTGGCAGGTTGTCGAGCTTGTCCTTGAAGATGACTCCAGAGTGATACAGACCATCGGTGAGCAAGGCGTTGCTTGCCTGCAACTGTTCAGCGGTGAAGGGGATTTGTGCCAGATAGTATTCGCGTTTGTGAGGATCGTTCTGGGCACTGTCGGCTATCTGCTTGATGGAGTCTTCCTGTATGGATGCCTGCGCCAAGGAGTCACGCATCTCGTCGGTCATCTCCTCTGCTCCCTGAGCTGAGGCTACAACGGTCTTGTTGATACGCTGCCAGTTGTCTACATTCTCGCGCTTGCCCCACTGACGCTGGAAGGATGTCTTACCCTGACTTACAGCTATGGGGTTGTAGAAATACCAGGCACTGTTGGCCTGCGATGCTGCAGGCGATGATGTTTGTGACGGACGGTTGTTGGCAGAGGTATTGCCCATTCCTCCATTCTGAGCCAACTGGCGCTGGGCATTCTCTTCGGCCTGCTGGTTGCGTTCTTCTTTTTCCTTCTTCTTCAGAAGGGTTATCACTCGGTCGATGGCGGCATTGCGGTCGGACTCACTCATGGTGGCAAGTTGCTGGAGAGAATCCTGCAAGTGGACAGCCTCGGTATAGGGTACGAGTTCGTCGAGTACTTTGGAACGCTCGGACAGTTGTTTGTAGTCCTTGCGGTCTTTGTCCAACAGGCCGATGGCCTCACCATAACAGCGGCGTGCATCTGAATAGAGCTCCTTGACCCAATATAGGTCGCCCAAGTGGAGGAGCAGTACACCTTTCTCTATACCGTTGCGTGTTGACTTTGTGTTGCCTTTCTCGTAAGAGGAGATAGCATTGAGGGTGTCACGTTTCAGCAGGTAGATATTACCCATGGCATAATAAAGTTGGTCGAGATACTCCTTATTCTTATCGGAGGCAGCCATTCGGCGCAGACGGGAAAGAACCTGCTTGGTATTGGTGGATGCCATCACCTCGCTCATAGAGATGCGGGCATTGAACTCTAACTCGTAGGGTGGGTTGAGGCGTATCACGTGCTTGAAGGCCTTGTAGGCCTCGGTCTTACGACCCAATGCAGCCTGCAGCTGGCCCATGAGATACCACTCGCGGGCTTTCTGTTTGCGGCGCATCTCATGCTTGATGACTTTGCGCAGGTAGGGGATGGCCTTGTCGAACTGCTGGGTGTGGATGTAATAATCCGTATAGGTGTAGTCCCATTCTTTCTGGGCACGCCAGTGGATGGAGTCGCGCTGCATATTGCGGATGATGTCTTCGGCATCGTACATCCAGCCCTGTTCGATATAGCATTTAGCCAACCATGCCTTTGCACGGCCGTAGATGGCAGGCTGGGTCTCGAAGAGCCGGCTCATATAGGCAAAGGTGGAAGCGGCATTCTCGAAGTCGCCTTGATAGAATTGCGAACGGCCCATCAGCATCCAAGCCTTCCAGATGAAAGGATTGTACTCTCTGCGGTTGAGCCACTCGATGTCCTTGGCTGTCTTTCGGCGACTCTTGTTCCATTCGGGGCGCTGCTTGATGCTGTGGCGCTGGATGGCTTTCTGACATTTCTCGATGGCACGGTCGTAGTTGCCCTTGCCCAATTCGCGGCTGTTCTTGTTGCCTACGGTATAAAGGGGAATGATTTCGGTATAGTTGTCCTTGTTGCCCTGCTCTTTCTCGAGCGAGGCATCGATATAAGCCAAGGTGCCATTATAGTATATATTGTACTTGGAGTGGAAGGCATGCAGCCATCTGTTGCGCGCAGTATTTTTCTGCGTAGAACAACCTGTCACGGCGATGAGGGCTATGACGAGGATGAGGATAATATGAAGGGCAGAATGCTGTTTCACGTTGATGGCTTTTGTTTCTTATAAATGTTTTTTATTTCTTATAAAACTGAGATATGCCTGCTTTTATTGTCTTGCAGAGGGCAAAAGTGAGGATACTTACAAAGATGATGGTGGCTCCTGAGGGAACATTGAACTGATAGCTGACGAGGAGTCCGATGAGGCAGTCGAACCAGCCCACGATGATGCTGTAGAGGATAAGCCGCCTGTAACTGTAGGTGAAGATACTGGCCGTCATCTGTGGAATGGTAAGCAGACTGATGGCAAGGACTATACCCACCATCTTGAGGGTGGCGACGATGGTCATGGCGATGAGTGCCATCATCATATATTCTATCAGGGCGACGGGAAGATGCTGCGAAAGAGAAAAGGTGCGGTCGAATGCCACACTTTGGATGGGTCGTAGAAAAAGAGTAAAGAGTATGCAGACAAATGCCGTGAGAATGCCCAACAGCCAGAGATCGCCTGTGCCGATGGTGAGAATGCTGCCGAAGAGAAAAGATGGCAGGTCGGGCATGAAACCTGGAGTAAGGAAACAGCAGATGATGCCCACACTCATGCCCAGAGTCCAGAACATGGCAATGGCGGAGTCCTGACGTATGTCCTTACGTGAGGAAGTCCATTGTACGCCGAAAGCGCTGAGTATGGCAAATATCATTGCAGACAGGATGGGGTTGATGCCGGCAAACACTCCTATGCCTATGCCTCCAAACGAGGCATGGGTGATACCGCCACTGATAAAGACAAGGCGGCGGGTTACGATGTAGGTTCCTATGAAACCGCAAAGGATGCTTGCCAGGAAAGCTCCTGCAAGGGCGTTTTGGAAAAATGTATATTCGAGTATGTTCATGAGGCTACGTGGCTTTCCTGTATAAATGCTATGACTTCGTCCTTCAGCGTGTCGGGAAGGTTGATGCCCCGGAGAATGAGGCTTCTGTTCCAGGCTGCCACTTCCTCGGGATGCATGGTATAGAGGACTTCTGAGAATTCTTCTACTTCCTGGGGTGTATAGTCATGGGACTCGCGACCTCGAAAACGGTCCAACTCCTCATCGTCGAAATATTCGATTTCTTTGACCGATGCTTCCATCAGGCATTCTTGCTCGCATTTGGCATTATCGCCATTGCAGGTGTTGCAGGAAACTCCTTCCTGAATAGGTGATTCGGGACTATTGCGATGGCTCAAGATGCCTAATAGAGCAGAGATGATGCCCAAGACCACGAGGGATATGATGAGATATAGCATGGGATGTACGGATAGATTCTTACTGTTTGGGAGAAGACAAGGGAATTATGCCTTCTCGGTGATAATGAAACCTACAGAGCGGAGATCTTCCCAGAAGTGGGGATATGACTTGGTGACGACCTCGGGATGATTAATCTGCAACTGTGGAAACTTGAATGCCAGAGGTGCGAAGGCCATTGCCATGCGATGGTCTTCATAGGTGTCGATAGGCTCAAGGGTAGGCTCGCAGGTCTCGCCTTCCCAGATGAGGGTGTTGTCATTCTCGTCGCGAATGACATAACCCACTTTTCTGAGCTCTCGCTTCAATGCCTCTATACGATCGGTCTCCTTGATCTTCAATGTGGCAAGACCGGTGAAACGGAAGTGTACTCCCATCGCACAACAGGCTACTACGATGGTTTGTGTCAGGTCTGGAGAACCCGTGAAATCGTAGTCAAGGCGTGGTAATGTACAGCGGTGGGCCTTCAGCTTGAGTGGGGCTATACGGTCGCGTAACTCAAAATCGCTCTTCACTCCCAACAGGCTGAAGATGTATTTCACCACAGAGTCGCCCTGTTTGGTGCAGTCTGACAGACCATCCAACTGCAGTTCTGAGTCACGATTGGCATTGAGGGCCATGATCTCGTACCAGTAGGACGATGCACTCCAGTCGCTTTCTATAGTGTAGTCTTCTATTTTGGCATAGGGTTGGGGTGCTATGGTAATGGTGTCGATATCAGTCCATTTGGCATCAGCACCAAACTGACGCATGGTCCACAGGGTGAGGTCTATATAAGGACGGGAGGCTATCTCGCCTGTGAGTTTCAGCTCGAGACCTTTCTGCAACACCGGACCTATCATCAGCAGGGCAGAGATATACTGCGAGCTGATACTGCCTACTACCTCTATCTGGCCACCCTCGAGAGGTTTGCCTTCGATGCGGAGTGGGGGAAAGCCTTCTTTCTCTACATACTCGATGTCGGCTCCCAAACGGCGGAGGGCATCTACAAGAATGGCTATAGGACGGTTCTTCATGCGCTCGGTTCCCGTGATGGTATGCGAGCCTGGTGTGCTTGCCAGATAGGCGGTCATAAAACGCATGGCGGTGCCTGCTGCCTTGATGTTGATGGTCTCGGGCATGTCACGAAGTGCGGCTACTATTACTTCTGTATCATCGCAGTCGCTCAGATGGCTAAGAGGAAAGGTGCAGCCTGCCATAGCATGGATGACAAGGGCGCGGTTGCAGATACTCTTGGAGGCTGGCAACTGGATAGTACTGTTGATCTGTTGGGGTGCTTGAATGATATATGTCATGTTATGTTTTGTTTTCTGTGTTATTTGACGATGATTACTGGTAAGTCGAGAGGCTTATCGGTAGCTGTCTCTGTGGAGCGAGTGTTAGGACGCTCTTTTTTGGGGCCAGGAATGAGGGGACTGTAGTAGAGTACCTGGCGTATGCGCTCACGCTGTTGGGCTGTGAACTGATAGTTCAGACTCATGGAATAGTCCATCAGGTTGATGGAACTCCAAGTATCGCCTGTGTCGTTTTGACGAGAAATCATATCAGACAGGAGGACGATGACATCTTTACCTGCCGACTCGGCTTCTTGTCGTTTGTTTTCTATATATTGGGAAAGCCACGTGTTGTAGGCTGGTCGGTTATAACTCTTTGTGTCGGTGCAATAATCGGTATCGGCATACGACTCGATGGGTTTGTTGTCTTTTTCTGCAAAGACATGATGCAGACCAAGATAATGTCCTAACTCGTGGGCAAGTGTGGCATTGGCATCGTAGATGAGATTTTCGGTGTTCTCGGATTCTGAAGTTATGCCTTTGTATCGGTTGCTCTCATAGTAGATGTACTTACTGTTGATGCAGAGGCAGTGAGCGTATTTCAGATTGCTCTTGGACAGTTTAGTACGCTTGGTGTTATTGAGACCTTCTATCTGGGGATAGCCTGCTCCCTGATAGGGCATCACACTGATGCCCAAAGTGATAGAAGATTCGTCTTTTTTCTGGTCGAAGGGGTATACCATCACATTGATGTATTCGTTGGGGTCCCATACATATTTGGTGTATCGGCGTGAGTTGTCGCCCATGAACTTTTCGCAGTCAATGGGGTAGGTGCCAGTCCATTTGATATATTCAACTCCTGGTTGTGCTAAGGTTTGATTTTGCTCGTTCTTCTCAGCAAGGACAAAACGGATGTGGATATTCTCGCTGTTGTCGTATTCCTGATATGTATAGACGTTGCCTTGATAGAGCTCATTGACATGGGCAACGAGTTCTTTGATTCTGGTATAGTCTACATACTGTTTCCTGTCCTGACTGTCTTGATAGAGGACGTGGAATATCACGGGTATCTGGTATTCGTAGTCGTCGCTTGTTATCTCATCGTTGTCGCGGTCTTGCTCTATATCAGCATAGAATTCTTCTGTGCTGCTGTTACAGCAAGTGAGGGTGGCGCCTATTATGCATAACAGGATGCTATATATATAATGTTTCATGCGTGCGTACTTATTTATTATAATGTTGCAAAATTACAAAAAATATCGTAGATTCATACATAAAAGAGGATATATTTTTCTAAAAACAGTAAGGGCGTATCCTGCTTGATGCAGGGAAGTGCAGGCTCTGCAGTATAATATATGGCTGGGGACTTGCTCGCTTATCATTTCTGTTTTGTTTATGCCGCTTGTAATCTTCCTGCTTGATTTTTGCTGGAGGATTAACTGATGTTTACAAAGTGTTAGTAAATAGAGGGTGTAAAGAAGAAAGTGTGGAGTAGTAATTGACAAAGTGTAAGTAAAACGTGGAAAAACTTTTGAATTCTTACTTTGTGTGCGTTACAAATTGCAAAATAAAATAGCCTCAAAAAATATAATAAAATTGCGTTAAGGAAAAATACAACTTACTCAAATTATTACTATCTTTGCATCAGAAAAAAGATATAAACCTTTAAAACGTAGTAACAATGAAACGAATTATATTTTTGTCAGTTATGATGCTCGTGACCATCGCAAGTTTTGGTCGTAAGCACGTGGAAAATGCAACAGTAGTTGCTGACACCATTTTTTATGCTGAGAATATGAGTAATGTGGCAAATGCTGATCAGGCTGCTTATTATCGTATTTTGATGACAACAGGAAGTGGTATCACCAAGAAAAATGTCTTCCAGGACTTTTATATGAATGGAAACCTCAGAGCCGAGGGCGGATATAGCTTCATCGACTTGGGTGATGACCGTAACACCGTTTTCAACGGAGAAGTTACTTCTTACTACAAGAATGGTAAGGAAAAGTGGCACGGAAAGTATGAAAGTATGTCAATGGCAAACGTGAGGGTTACTTTACATTGCAGCTTCGCGATGGTGGTGTAGCCGTGGTACAGTTTAAGGGAGGTAAGTCAGTACATGACTTCTTTACAGTAACTTACCAGAACGGTAACATGGAAAAGAAACCTCTTTCTGAAATCAAAGGTTTGTTGTAAAGATGTGTCAAATCGAATCTCTCTTATATAAATTAAAATTTTATGTTGATATGACCTATATGAGGGCTATCCTCCGTGAGGAAGGTAGCCCTCTCTTTTTTGTGGTCTTGTCTCAAGAAGAAATTCTACTTGTGGCGATTGGCCCGCTGCTGGCGATACTTAGCTTTCTGTCGTGCAGATCCGCTGCCGTGGGCGCCAGTGATATATTTCTTTTTCTTGGCCTTGGTCTTTACCTTGCCGTCGTCCTCCTTCTTGGGGCCTCCTCCGGCTTTGAATACCATGCCACCCATGATAATATCATCAATATCATTCATATTCTTTTGTCTTTAAATGGTGTTGATGTTGTTTTTAAAATAATCTTTTCTTCTCTCGGTAGTTACAGACTCCCACCACTGATTAGTGGTGGAAGAGTCGTACGTGGGTGAATGCCATGGCTATGCCATACTTGTCGCAGGTCTCGATAACATTATCATCTCGGATACTGCCACCAGCCTGGGCAATATATTCTACTCCACTCTTGTGGGCACGTTCGATGTTGTCACCAAATGGGAAGAAGGCGTCACTGCCTACAGATACACCTGTGTTCTGGGCAATCCATGCTTTCTTTTCCTCACGGGTCAATGGCTCTGGCTTCTCGCTGAAGAAGTTCTGCCATACACCATCCTGCAGCACGTCTTCCCATTCATCGCTGATATATACGTTGATGGTGTTGTCGCGGTCGGCACGGCGGATTCCCTCTTTGAAAGGAAGATTCATCACTTTGGGACATTGACGCAACCACCATTCGTCTGCCTTGGAACCAGCCAGACGTGTGCAGTGGATGCGGCTCTGCTGACCAGCTCCGATACCGATGGCCTGACCATCTTTCACATAGCATACAGAGTTGCTCTGTGTGTATTTCAACGTGATGAGCGAGATGATGAGGTCGCGCTTTGCCTCTGCTGTGAATGTCTTGTTTTTGGTAGGGATGTCCTCAAACAAGGCGGGATCGTCGAGTTTCACCTCGTTGCGGCCCTGCTCGAAGGTAATGCCGAATACCTGCTTGTGCTCGATAGGTGCTGGCACAAAGTCGGGGTCTATCTTGATGACATTGTACGTGCCCTTGCGCTTTGCCTTCAGGATTTCTATTGCCTCAGGAGTATAGTCTGGGGCTATCACGCCATCGCTAACCTCTCGTTTGATGAGGGTGGCTGTGGCTGCATCGCATGTGTCACTCAAAGCAACAAAGTCGCCGTAAGAACACATACGGTCGGCACCGCGTGCACGTGCATAGGCACAAGCCAATGGTGACAGTTCGATGTTGACGTCATCGACAAAATAGATTTTCTTCAGTGTGTCGCTCAGTGGAAGACCAATGGCTGCTCCTGCAGGAGAAACGTGTTTGAAACTTGCTGCTGCTGGAATGCCTGTAGCTGCCTTCAG
>ENA-OPCK01000802-OPCK01000802.1-human-gut-metagenome-genome-assembly--contig:-NODE-802-length-14032-cov-39.898762_pt1 | contig 14032 bp, 6 predicted proteins | sample MGYA00241249_ERZ501478 | MGnify/ENA primary metagenome ERZ501478 (study PRJEB25962, sample SAMEA2042629) | human gut metagenome | biome: human gut; feature: human-associated habitat; material: faeces...
ACCTTTCCTGGCTTGTTGATCTTGTCAAGCTCATTATAGGTATCTGCATTGTAAACCAGATAGCCCTTGGTGGTTGCAACGATCAGATGGTTGGTTTCCTCGTTATAGACCACGCAGTTCTCATCATAACCCTTTTTCGCATATTCTGCTGTTGCAGGATTCATCTGGATGAACTGCAATGGCTTCTCGTAAATCACGGTGTCCTTGCCATTGATGGTTGTTGTGATAGACTTTGATTGGTCTGCCAGCAGATGATTGTCCTGGATAGGGATGTATGCGAGCATTGCACCCTTCTTGTTGGAACTTCCTGGTAAGTAAACCATGCGCTTGTCAGACTTGAGCTTCACTGCCAGCAGATGGTTGAAGTCGAGGTCTTTCTGGTCATCGCAGAGATACTGCTCCAGTGTTACCTTGTTGTTTTCTACAGGACTGAATACCTCAATACAGCCACCGTGTTTCTTGTCACGGGTATGGTAAGACATATACAGTCTTCCGTTGAGCGACTGGATACATGTTGCCGAGATGTCGTGATCGTGATTATAGTCGATACTTGAAATCAAGTCGAGTGTAGGCTTCTTTGCAGGTTCCTTGTCTGCATTGTAACCATTAGGATTGCACTCTGTCTTCTTGATGACGTAGTTACCAGTTCCTTCGTCTGTTGACCAATGTACGTTTCCAGATGCCCAGATCACTCTAGTGTTATCTTCTGTAAGTTTCTTATTTGTGTCACTATTAGTGTAAATGCCGTCGGAGCAATCTACAATGATAGTTGCGTTATCTCCACTTGTAGTCAGAATATTACAATCTACAGTTTTCTTGGTTGTATTCCAATCCTGAAAGGAGCTTGCTTCAGCCTTTTTCCCTGGTGCATTATAGATGATTCTCCTGCATTTGATGACGGCTACACCATCCTTGTCTCCCAAGTCTGTACAACCCAAAGTATTATTGAGGTTTTGGTAAATGTCATCTACTTCAACCATTGATTGGTCATGTAAAACCATCTTTGAGTTCGAGTCTTGGTAATAGTTGGCTGCCTTCAGATACAAGGTCTCTATCGTAGCTCCGTTGGTGATGTAAACGTCACCGCTGGTTTTTACGGAACATCCTGCATGTAGGGCTGTTTGGCTGTCTAACTTTATACCTGTTTTGGCATTGAGAGTTCCATTTATTGTGGCATAGGTATTATTAGTCATGTAAAAGTCCTCTGTCAGTTTAACATCACCCATGCAGGCGAATCCTGTTTTTGTACCGTTGATCTTGATGTTCTTGGCCTTTACATTGCCACCAACATAAACTTGAGAACCATTCTGAATATCAAGGGTCTTTCCTTCGATATTTAAATCTCCATTATAGTTGTGGAAATCATTTTTGATGGTATAGTAGCTTTGGCTTGCAGGAAACTCGATGGTTCCGAAGTTATCTATTTTGTTAATGCCAAATACCTCGCCAGAGTTTGCGGCAATCAGTTTTCCGCCCTTCATGACGATTATGTTTGTATTGTCGAAGTATGTATTTCCGCCATCATATTTGAATGTACCTTTCACATAAATGGTCATACCTTGAATGTTCATGTTATTGGTAGTTACAACATCTCCTTCTTTTACGTAGTAATTACCAGGATGTGCATTCCAAGGTTCTTCTACTGTTGCCAAGTCTTTTGCATTAGCAGGTATAGTAACTTCTGGAGTCTCACCGGCTCTTGTACGTGCCTTGTTTACCAAAGGAGTGATTGATGCCCCTTTGATGGTTTTGTAATTGAACACTCTTGATGCCAGCTGGTCTGCATACTCTGCGGTTACGTTGGAGCCAACGATAGTAGCAGCTTTACCGATAGGGTCTATGACAGAATCGTTGCCGGAATCGCTACAAGATGCCAAAAGCATTGCAGCAAATGAGAACGTTGCAAGTTTAATATTTATAGCTTTCATATTCATTTACTTAACATTTATCGTTTACATTCTTGTTGAACGTATTTCTTGTTTCAGCTAGTCAACTTAGCTCTAATAAGGTGAATGTTCCCTCCCACTCGCAAGGAGTGGGAGAGAACAAGGATTATTTCTTTTATTCGTATTACTTCTTGGTATCTGTAAGCTTGAATACCTGTACACGGCTCTGACCATATGCAACGAAGATGTTGTTGTCGTTATCGCCTGTTACGAAGTTGGCAGACTTGCCGTTGTATGCCTTACGGTGGCAAACTTCCTTGCCTGTTGTCTTGTCGAGAACAACAAGACCATATGAACCGCAAGCTACATATACGTAGTTTCCAGCAACATAAACTCCATTAGCGCAACCCTTCACATAGTTCTTTCCTGCTTCCAGGTTCTGAGCCTTATTAGATGCAGTGAAAGTTGGACATGTATAGAACTGGCTAGCAGTACCGTTGGAAATCTTAGAGATACCATTCTCGCCCTTGCAGACATAGATATCGCCATTAACCTCATCTACAGCAATCACAGTCTTGTTGCCCTTAGGAGAGATTTCACCGACATTATATGTTGCTGCAACGTCCTGCATTTCATTGTCGTTATATGCAGTCAGTGTGCCATCAACTGTCAATGCGTAGAGCTTGTCGTTTGCTGTAACAAGATACTTACCCTCAGTGCTACCCTCGTTCCACTTGTTCATCTTGGCATTGAAGATAGTGAAGCCCTTGGTGGTTGCAACAATGTGGTTGCTCTTGAAGTTAGCTACACAGTTGGCATCCATACCTTTGGTCTTCTTGTCGATAGCAGAAATCTTAATCTGGTTAGCGAATGAACCATCGCTGTTCAGTGAAATCTGTCCCATGAACGGACCTACACCTGTTACTTCATCAGCATGGTTAGCGTTTCCACTCTGGCTACCTGCTACCCAAAGGGTGTTACCATCTACCAGGATGTGGTTGTAGTCATTGGTAGCATTGGCTGATTGTACACTATGATTGATAGCCAAGGTGTTGTTTGTCAAACTGATAGCCTCGATAGCTCCATTAGAAGCCTTGCCGTTTGTATGGTAAGCTACATAGAACTTGCCGTTTTCTCCTGGCTGGATGCAGGTAGCAGACATACCATTGTTTGGAGTCTTGTCTTCTGCAACCAAGTCAAGCTTTGGAGCAGCGATGATAGTTGCAGGATCTCCAGCCCACTCAAAGCCGTAAGCCTGGTAGTCTGGGCCATCTGCTTTCTCCTTGACACCCTTACCATCAGTTGCCTTATCGTAGTCGAGGTAAGAAGCTGCAATATCGAGATCCTCGAAAGAGTTCTCCTTCTCTGTGCCTGTATAGCACTCTGTGAACTGGAGGAGGAAGGTTGCGTTGTTACCAGATGTTGCCAATGCCTGAATCTGGTTGGCACCAGTGTTGGTGAACTTCTTAGCCTTGATAACTGCGATGGCGTTATCGTCGTTCAAGGTAATCTGACCAGCACTTGCGTTATCTGTTACGATATTGTCTGTACAGATATCGCTCTTGTTATTGATATTGATCTTGCACTTACCCTTCAGATTGAGAGTTGCATCACCCTTGTCGTTGGTAACGTTGATGTAGTCTGCTGTGATGCTTGAAAAAGCTTCTGCGTTGAATACCTTTGAAGCCTTGATGGCAGAATTCTCGCTGGCAATCATCTCACCCTTAACGTTCAAAGTCGCTGTTCTCAAGAAACCACCGAACTTCAAGGCACCATCTACGTTAACAGTTGTAGCGTTCATGATGTGCTTGGTTGCGTTTACGGTAGCGCCTTCCTCGATGTTCAGCTCAACGGCGCGGATAGAACCACCGATGTATGCCTCAGAACCCTGCTTGAATGTGATGTTATGCTTTGGTGTGATGATGGCCTTCTTGTCGTTCTTGTCATAAGCGTTGATAGAACCGATACCGCCCTTTTCATTCGTATATTTAGCGTACAGCTTACCTGCTACGGTAATATCGTTTTCTGCAATGATAGAACCGCCATCGTTGATGATGGTTGCGTCAGCAGGAATCTCCAAGGCACCTTTGCCCTTGTACTCCAATGTGGCACCGCCGTCAACGTAAATGGTACAGCCTGCGATAGAACCGTCGAAAATCAACTTTGAATTACCCTTTACGTAGATGGTAGTACCAGTGAGTTTGTAACCGCTCATATCGAGTGTAGTCTTGCTGGTGATCAAATATGTCTTGCCAGCAGTCATGTCTTCTGGAGAGCTCCACTGTCTTGCACCATCAGGAACAGCAGGGATCACAACTTTATCGGCAGAAGCAAATGCTCTTGTCTGAGTTGCTCTTGAGAAGAAGAACTTTCTGGCATTAGCTGTTGTGTTCTTGTAGTTTGAAACGCGAGCAGCTAGTTCTTCTGCAGAGCTGCTTGTAAGATTTGCAGTGATAGTCTCTGCATCCACGTTAGGGGTTGGACCAGTAGGATCGCTGTTGCTGTCGCTACATGATGCGAAAACGAATGCCGCCAAACCGATGGCAGCAAGCTTGGAATTGATTACCTTCATATCTATTAATAGTTTTAATTTTATTTTAGACGTTATTACTTCTTACTTCATTATTACTTTTACTTATTTTTAAGTTCAGTTCGAATACTTATTTTTAAGTTCAGTTCGAATAATAAATGTTTTCTTAGCAGGTGGTTAGGGCAACTGCAAAGTGTGAATGCTAAGCCATTACTCTTCTATCTGCAAATTCATGGTGCAAATATACTGTAATTATTGCAAATAGAGTAGGTTTGCAGGTTAAATATTCTTAAAACGGAAAATCTTTTGTGCTGAGTGCTATGGAGTTACCTTTTGTTGGCGGTAACGGAGTTGTGAAAAATCCTAAAATCCAGGTATGTTTCTTATGGTATCATATATGTTTCAAAAGTATGCGACGTTGGCTTGTGCCTTACTTGCTGTTCAAAAGAGCCTTACGTAACGTTCAATTAAGCCTAACGTAAACCTTAATTGAGGCTTAGTTGGATGGTAAGTAAGGCTCTATTGTAAGGCAATTGAGGCTCTATTGTAAGGCATTTAAGGCTCTATTGCAAGGCAATTGTGGCTCTTTTTGCAATCTTTTTGGGCTTTTTTGCAACCTTTCGGGTTTCTTTTGCGTCTAAGCATCAGAATATAGAAAATTTAAAATCGAAAGAGTATGAAAACAATGAGTATTTGGGTTGCTTCGGCAACTTTGTTTCTTGCCTCTATGGGCATCTGTTCCTGCAGTATGGGTTCTACTACCACTTCTGAAATGAAGGGGAATCTGGAGTTTACGCAGGATGATTTGAGAGAGAAGCCTTTCAAGGCGATTGATGTGGATGTGGTTGCCAGCGTTTATTATACACAGAACGACGGCGATGAATGCAGCGTAAGATTGGATTACTCTGCCATCAAGGATGCTGAGTTCGCACAGAAACTCAAGGAGAAAATCAAGGTGGTTTATCGTGACGGCGAAGTGAAGATCGGTCTGACGGGAAGACTCAAGGTGCCTGCCAGCTGTAATTCTGAAAAAAACAGATTGAAGATTTATATCACCAGTCCTGATCTGGTGAAGATTACTCAGGAAGGAGTAGGGGCTTTCTATGCCAAGTCTGTCAACAGTGACCGCCTGGAAATCGATAACGAGGGCGTAGGCTCTGTCAGCATCAATCAGATTCTTGCCAACAAGCTGGATGTTACCAACGAGGGTGTAGGCTCTGTCAGCATCGATGATGCCAAGGGCGATGTGATGAAGATTGACAACGAAGGTGTAGGCTCTGTAAAGGTTGGCAACGTGGCGATGGGCGACCTGAAGGTGGATAACGAGGGTGTAGGCTCCGTTACGCTCGGTTTCTTCAAGGGCGGAAATCTGAAGATCAACAATGATGGCGTGGGTAAGGTAAGCGCCAAGGTTGATTGCCAGGTTCTGAATGTTGATTTGGATGGTGTTGGCGGCGTGCATCTGAGCGGTGTTGCCGACAAATATACCCGCCATAAGGATGGAGTGGGAAGTATCTCTGACGGAGGTCTGAAGGTCGGTAGATAACGTAAGTTCTTGAAAATCAAAATAGAATGGCAGGGAGAATGAAATCCCAAGTCAAAATTGCGAAGAATGAGCAAGTTTGACTTGGGATAAGTTCTTCTTATTTTTCTATTTTTTCTTTTATTTATTTTCTTTTTTATCTTTTCTTCTTGCTACTTCTTCTTGTCGTTTTTATCTTTTCTTTTTTTCTTGTTTTCTTTTTCTTCTTCTTGTAGAAATTCTCGGTTAGGCATTTTTAACAATTAGAAGTCCCACTTCACACCCAGGCAAGGGCGAACCTTTGCTCCATCGGTGCTGCCGAAGTTATTGGTAATCTCTACCTCACCACCCAGACTCAGGTTTTCGCAGCCGAAGTGCTGGCCTACATTGTACCACAGCTGTGGCTCGGTGATGAATACCGTGTGGCGGGTCTTAGCCTTGCCGTCGCCATCTACGGTTCCGTGGGTTTCCCACCAGAAATCAGCGAAGCCGTCAAACTTCAGTCCCTTTACTCCGAAGAGGTCGTTGCAGGTCCATACGGCTGTCAACTGCATCGGAACATTCTGGTCGGTCTTGCGGATGGTCTTATAGAGAACGTCCAGATTCAGGGTGTTCTTGTAGGTAGCATCGTGAATCAGATACTCCACACCGAAGAGCCAGGCATTGTTGATAGGGTAGTTCTTGGTGATACCGCCATTATACTCCACGTGCAGGCTCCAGTTTTTCATGCTGCTGTTCTGCCAGAAGTTCAAGGCACGTGAAATCTCGGTATAGGTGCCGCCCTGTGCTACGTTTGGACTGTTAGGGTCCATCTTGTCGTAGTTGAAGTCGTGGTCAACGAAGAAGTAGGTGCTTCCCCATTTGTCCTGCTTGAACATCTCCAAGGTCAGGGTTACATACTTACGGTCGGTACCGAAATCATAAAGAATCTGTGCGTTGGTCTGTGCAAGCGTCTTGCTTGCTGGAAGCAATGCCAATGCCATCAGCAGGAGGCTTTTTAATTTTCTCATAACAATGTTTTCTTGTTTTTGATGATGAAGTTTAAAATATGATTTGAAACTAAAAAATAAAATATGATACTGAATTAAAAAAGACTGCGAACATAATACCCGCAGTCTTTTTTGTAAATATATATCGAATTGAATTTTCCTTTGCTTAGTAAGCGAAGAGAGGATAATCCTTCATGGTCTCGTTTACCTTCTCGCGAACGCGGGCGATGACCTTCTCATCCTCTGGTGAATTCAATACTTCCTCGATGAGCTCTGCGATGAGATGCATCATATCCTCCTTGGCGCCACGGGTTGTCATGGCAGCTGTGCCCAGGCGGATACCTGAAGTCTGGAAGGCAGAACGTGAATCGAATGGAACCATGTTCTTGTTTACGGTGATGTCGGCTGCAACAAGCGCATTCTCAGCTACTTTACCTGTGAGGTCTGGATATTTACTTCGGAGGTCAACGAGCATAGAGTGGTTGTCTGTACCACCACTTACGATACCGAAACCGCGACCCATCAGATCGTCAGCGAGAACGGCAGCGTTCTTCTTCACCTGCATGGCATAATCCTTCCAGGATGGCTGCAGGTTCTCATTGAAGGCAACAGCCTTGGCAGCGATGACGTGCTCCAGTGGACCGCCCTGCTGACCAGGGAATACGGCAGAATTCAAGAGCATGCTCATCTTCTTTACCTCACCCTTCTTGGTAGTCAATCCCCATGGGTTGTCAAAATCCTTACCCATCAGAATGATACCGCCACGAGGACCACGGAGAGTCTTGTGGGTGGTAGAAGTTACGATGTGAGCGTACTTCAATGGGTTGTCGAGCAGACCGGCAGCAATCAGACCTGCAGGGTGAGCCATATCAATCATCAGGAGGGCACCCACCTCGTCGGCAATCTTGCGCATGCGGGCATAATCCCACTCACGGCTGTAGGCACTACCACCACCGATAATCAGCTTAGGCTTGTGTTCCAGAGCCAGCTTCTCCATCTCGTCGTAATCCACACGACCCGTCTCCTTGTTCAGGTTGTAGCCGATAGGATTGTAGAGAATACCAGAAGTATTGACGTGGCTGCCATGAGAAAGATGACCGCCGTGATCGAGGTTCAATCCCATAAAAGTATCACCCGGTTTCAGTACGGCGAGCAATACAGCAGCGTTAGCCTGAGCACCAGAGTGAGGCTGCACGTTGGCATACTCAGCACCAAAGACTTTCTTCACGCGTTCGATGGCAAGGTTCTCTACGATATCCACCACCTGGCATCCACCATAGTAGCGTTTGCCTGGCAGACCCTCTGCATACTTGTTGGTAAGGTAAGAACCCATAGCGTTCATCACCTCGTCACTCACGAAATTCTCAGAAGCAATCAGCTCCATACCTTTCAGCTGACGCTGATGTTCTCTTTCGATTAAGTCGAAAATCTCTTGATCTTTAACCATTCTTATTTATTTTATGTGAATGATGCTACTTGCAAAGCTCAACATTGCCCAATTGCTGCTCCTTGTCGCAGTAATGGCAGCGTACGATACCGAGTACCTTATCTACGGTGTGGAAGAGGGTCTGCATAGGCTCGTTGTTGGTGATGCACTTAGGGTTGTTGCACTTCACGATGCCCTTGAGTGTATCTGGAGTCTCTACGGTCTTCTTCTCCACGATCTCGTAGTCCTTGATGATACTCAGTCCGATGTTAGGAGCCACCACAGAGAGGCGGTTGATTTCCTCATCGGTAAAGTACTTGTTGGCAACCTTGATGATGCCCTTCTTGCCAATCTTCTTGGAAGGCAAGTTGTAGCCGATGGTAACAGGAGTGTCCATCTTCTCCAACTGGAGCAGGTTGACTACCTGATAGGTCTTCTCGGCTGGTATATGGTCGATTACGGTACCGTTCTCGATAGCCGCAACCACTAATTGACTTTTATTGTTTCCCATAATTAATCACTAATAAATAATCACTAAACACTACTCAATAATGGTCTTGTCATTCTTCACATCCTCCAGTGTGATACCGAGGCAGTGGCAGAAGATAGCCTCACGGGCATAGAGACCATTCTGAGCCTGCTGGATGTAGTATGCATGTGGATCATCATCTACATCGTATGCAATCTCGTTGACACGTGGCAGCGGGTGCATGATTTTCATGTTCTCCTTAGCCTTGCAGAGCATGTCGCGCTTCAGGATATACACGTTCTTCACACGCTCGTATTCCATCAGGTCGCTGAAACGCTCCTTCTGAACACGGGTCATATAGAGAATGTCGGCGTCGGCAATCACATCCTCGTTGAAATCCTCGTGCTCCACGTACTTGATGTTGTGCTCCTTGCAGTAGAGTTTGTACTCCTCTGGCATGGCAAGCTCCTTAGGTGCGATGAAGTGGAAGGTAGGATTGAAGTGGCGCATAGCGGTGATAAGTGAGTGAACGGTGCGGCCATACTTGAGATCACCCACAAGATAGATGTTCAAGTTCTCCAGGGTTCCCTGGGTCTTGAAGATAGAGTAGAGGTCGAGCAAGCACTGGGATGGATGCATGTGGGCACCATCACCGGCATTGACGATAGGCACTGGAGCTACCTCGCTGGCGTACTGGGCTGCACCCTCGATGAAGTGGCGCATGGTGATGACGTCGGCGTAGTTGCTCACCATCAGAATTGTGTCCTTCAGCGTTTCGCCCTTGGTAGTGCTGGATGTCTTGGCATCAGAGAAGCCGATGACACGTGCGCCAAGGCGATTGGCAGCTGTCTGGAAACTGAGTTGGGTACGAGTAGATGGTTCGAAGAAAAGGGTCGCTACGACCTTTCCCTTCAACAACTCCCTGTTGGGATGCTTTTCAAACTCTTGCGCCATTTCGAGGAGGTACATGATTTTCTCCTTCGAGAGGTCGGCAATCGTCACAAAATTATGTTTTTCCATACGAATTTTGATTGAATGTTCTGAAATCGCCCCCAAAGTTACATATAATTTCTGATTTATGTGCGATATTTCAAAACTTTTATGTAATTTTGCACAAATAAATGAAGAAATAGAGATGAGAAAACATTTTATCTATACATTATGGGGCATTTTTGCCACTTTTGTCGTGTCGGCTATGCTGGCCTTCTTTGCCATCTGGAACGGATGGATCGGTTACATGCCGGACATCGAGGATTTGCAGAATCCTATCAGCAGATTCGCCACTCAGGTGTATTCGTCTGATGGAAAGGTGCTGGGTACATGGAACCTGAACAAGGAGAACCGTATCGTGATACCCTACAAGAAAATGTCACCTTATTTAATAAAGGCACTGGTTGCCACGGAGGATGAACGATTCTATGAGCATTCGGGCATCGACTTCCGTGCGCTCGGTCGTGCCATCGTGAAGCGTGGACTCCTGGGGCAGACCAATGCCGGAGGTGGATCTACCATCACCCAGCAGCTTGCCAAGCAGCTCTATTCCGAAAAGGCATCGAGTACCCTGGAGCGACTGCTGCAGAAACCGATAGAGTGGGTCATCGCCATCAAGCTGGAGCGATACTATACCAAGCAGGAAATCCTGGCACTCTATCTCAACTACTTCGACTTCCTGCACAATGCCGTGGGTATCAAGACGGCGGCGAATACCTATTTTAATAAGGAACCGAAGGATCTTACCCTCACCGAGGCGGCTACGCTCATCGGTCTCTGCAAGAACCCTTCGCTCTTCAACCCAGTGCGCTATCCGGAGCGTGCCCGCGACAGAAGAAACGTGGTGCTCTCGCAGATGGAGAAGGCGGGCTATCTGGATCATGCTGAATACAGCCAGTATTCGGCAGAACCGCTCACGCTCAATTTCCACCGTGCCGACCATAAGGATGGTTCGGCTACCTACCTGCGCGAATATCTGCGCAAGTATCTGATGGCTACCCGTCCGGAAAAAAAGGATTATGCATCGTGGAACTACGCTCAGTTTGTTACCGATTCTATCCTCTGGAACACCGATCCGCTGTATGGATGGTGCAACAAGAACTTCAAGAAGGATGGTTCGCCATACAATATCTACAGCGATGGATTGAAGGTGTTTACCACCGTGGACAGCCGTATGCAGCGATATGCCGAAGAGGCTGTGTATCAGCACGTGGCACGCTATCTGCAGCCTGCTTTCAGCAAGGAGGTGGCACGCAAGCCTAGTTCGCCATACAGCGACAAGCTGAACCCTAAGCAGATCAAGGCTATCCTGAACCGGAGCGTTACCCAGTGTGAGCGCTACCGACAAATGAAGGAGGAGGGATGCTCGGAGCAGGAGATTCACGATGCCTTCCGCAAGAAGATTCCGATGACCGTGTTTACCTATCACGGCGACATTGATACGCTGATGAGTCCGCTCGATTCCATCCGCTATTACAAGACCTTCCTGCGTAGCGGATTCATGAGTATGGATCCTAAGACGGGTGCCGTGAAGGCATACGTGGGTGGATTGGACTATACCCATTTCATGTATGATATGGTAAGCTTGGGAAGAAGACAGGTGGGTTCTACCATCAAGCCATTCCTCTACAGTCTGGCGATGGAGAACGGATTCTCGCCTTGCGATCTGGCACCTAACCGCCAGCAGACCTATATGGTGGCTGGCAGACCATGGACGCCGCGCAATGCCAACCATTCGAGATACGGACAGATGGTTCCGCTGAGCTGGGGATTGGCACAGAGTAACAACTGGATCAGTGCCTATTTGATGAGCAAGCTGAATCCATCGCAGTTTGTCCAGCTGCTTCATGACTATGGTATCAACAACCCTGATATTCACGCCTCTCTGAGCTTGTGTCTCGGTCCGTGTGAGGTGAGCGTGAGCGAGATGGTGAGTGCCTATACAGCCTTTGCCAACCATGGTATCCGTACGGCTCCGATGTTTGTGAGCCGCATTGAGGATAATGAGGGTAATACCATTGCTACCTTCCAGCCACGAATGAACGAGGTAATCAGTGCCGACAATGCCATGAAGATGCTCACCATGATGATGGGCGTAGTGGATAATGGTACGGCAGGAAGACTGCGCTACCGTTATAAGCTGGAGGGACAGATTGGTGCCAAGACGGGTACTACCAATAACAACAGTGATGGATGGTTTATCGGCTTTACTCCGCAGCTGGTAAGTGGCTGCTGGGTAGGCGGTGAGGATCGCGATATCCACTTCGATTCCATGAGTATGGGTCAGGGTGCTACCATGGCGCTGCCTATCTGGGCTATCTTCATGAAGAAGGTGTATGCCGATACCTCGCTGGGCTACAGTCCGGAGGTGAAGTTTGATATCCCTGCCGATTACAACCCATGCTATCATGTGGGTAGCGGTGAGCAAGACTCCTTTGAGCAGGTAGATGCCATCGACGAAGTATTTGAATAATTCCTCGGGAAGTGCTCCTAATGCTGTCATCAAAAGGCTATCCGCCATTTTTGCACTCATTTCTTTTAAATAGTGCAAAAATGGCGGATGTTTTTTGCTTATCTCCATTATTTTTTGTATTTTTGCAAAGTTTTAGGGCTCTTGTACCACAAATGCGTGATGACGAGGAGGTTCCCAAACACTTGATAAAGAGAAAATAATAAAAAAACATTATAATGAACGTTTCATACAAATGGCTTAAAGAATACGTCGATTTCGACCTGACACCACAGGAGACTGCCGATGCGCTGACCTCTTGCGGACTCGAAGTGGACGCTTTGGAGGAAGTACAGTCTATCAAGGGTGGACTGAAAGGTCTTTACGTAGGTAAAGTGTTGACATGCGAGGCGCATCCTAACAGCGATCACCTCCACGTAACAACCGTTGACCTGGGCAAGGGTGAGCCACAGCAGATTGTCTGCGGTGCGCCTAACGTAGCTGCCGGTCAGAAAGTAATCGTTGCCGACCTGGGCTGCGTGCTCTACGACGGCGACCAGAGTTTTACTATCAAGAAGAGCAAGCTGCGCGGTGTAGAGAGCTTGGGTATGATCTGTGCTGAGGATGAGATTGGCGTGGGTACATCTCACGACGGTATCATCGTGCTTCCAGAGGATGCTCCAGTGGGTCAGCCTGCTGCCGAGTACTATCACCTAGAGAGCGACTGGCTCATCGAGATTGATATCACTGCCAACCGTGCCGATGCACTCGGCCATTGGGGTGTGGCTCGCGACCTCTATGCCTGGTTGAAGCAGAATGGTTATGAGACCAGTCTGCATCGCCCATCTTGCGATGAATTCGTGGTAGATAACGAGAACCTTCCTATCGATGTGGAGATTGAGAACACCGAGGCTTGCAAGCGCTATGCCTGCGTAAGCATCACCGACTGCGAGGTGAAGGAAAGCCCAAAGTGGTTGCAGGACAAGCTGAACATCATCGGCTTGCGTCCAATCAACAATATCGTGGATATCACCAACTACATCATGATGGCATACGGTCAGCCATTGCACTGCTTCGATGCCGATATGGTTACCGGTCATAAGATTGTAGTCCGCACCCAGCCAGAGGGTACCAAGTTCGTGACCCTGGATGGCGAGGAGCACACCCTGGGTGAGCACGACCTGAGCATCTGCAATGCCGAGGAGCCTATGTGTATCGCAGGTATCTTCGGCGGTAAGGGTTCTGGTACTTACGAGACCACCAAGAGCGTGGTTCTGGAGAGTGCTTACTTCCACCCAACATGGATCCGCAAGAGCGCTCGCCGTCACGGCTTGAGCACAGATGCCAGCTACCGTTTTGAGCGTGGCGTAGATCCAAACGGACAGATTTATGCATTGAAGCAGGCTGCTATCCTCTGCAAGCAGTTGGCTGGCGGCAAGATTTCCATGCAGATCAAGGATGTATATCCAGAGCCAATGCAGGATTTCCCAGTTCGCCTGAACTATGAGTATGCGCATCGCCTCATCGGTAAGGAGATTGGTGCTGAGACTATCAAGAGCATCGCCACTTCTCTGGAGATGAAGATCGTGAAGGAGGATGCTGAGGGTATCGACCTGCTGGTTCCTGCCTATCGTGTAGATGTTCAGCGTCCTTGCGACGTGGTAGAGGATATCCTCCGTATCTACGGATATAATAATGTGGAGATTCCAACCCAGTTGAAGAGCTCCCTGACTGTTCAGGGCGATGAGGACAAGGCTTATCACAGCCAGAA
>ENA-OPCK01000859-OPCK01000859.1-human-gut-metagenome-genome-assembly--contig:-NODE-859-length-13356-cov-2.110368_pt1 | contig 13356 bp, 9 predicted proteins | sample MGYA00241249_ERZ501478 | MGnify/ENA primary metagenome ERZ501478 (study PRJEB25962, sample SAMEA2042629) | human gut metagenome | biome: human gut; feature: human-associated habitat; material: faeces...
ATCCGCCTGAAGGATGTGGCCCGCGTATCGCTGGAGGCCCAGTCGTACAACACCGAGAGCGGAATCAATGCCCGCAATGCGGCCGTTGTCAATGTCTATATGCTCCCCGGTGCCAATGCCATGGAGGTCGCTGAAAACGTCAGGGCTGAGATGAAAGAAATCAGTGCAGGTTTCCCTGAAGGAATGTCATACAACATTCCGTTCGACATGACTACCTACATTTCAGAGTCCATCCATCACGTTTACAGGACCTTGTTCGAGGCCCTCATCCTCGTTATCCTGGTGGTATTCCTCTCGCTGCAGAACGTCAGGGCGACATTGGTCCCTGCCATAGCAGTACCTATATCATTGATAGGAACATTCGGAGTCATGCTCATCTTCGGTTTTTCGCTGAATATGATGACCCTCCTCGGACTCATCCTCGCCATCGGAATCGTGGTCGATGATGCCATCGTCGTGGTCGAAAACGTGGACAGGATAATGACCAATGAGCATCTGTCTCCATATGAGGCGACCAAGAAAGCGATGCGGGAAATCGGAGGCGCCCTCGTGGCCATGTCACTTGTGCTCTGCGCCGTATTCGTGCCGGTGAGCTTCCTGTCAGGAATTACCGGCCAGCTTTTCCGTCAGTTTACAGTGACCATCGCCGTGTCTGTCATCATCTCGACAGTCGTGGCCCTTACCCTGAGCCCTGTCATGTGCTCGAAATTCCTCAAGCCGCGCGGAGAACAGAAGCCTAAGAACTTCATTTTCAGAAAGATAAACTTGTGGATGGACAATGGTACCTCGTTCTATGCGAAGATGGTACGTCTCGCCGTCAACAACTCCAGACGTATGTTCGCATTCTTCGGGGTGGCCATAATCGGCATCTTTGTCCTGGCCCGCATCGTACCTCAGAGTTTCATCCCTAAAGAAGACCAGGGCTACTTCACCGTGGAACTGGAACTCCCTATGGGTGCCACCCTCGAGCGCACCAGAGTCGTTACCGACAGGGCAATGGACTTCCTGCTGCGCCAGCGCGACGTGGATTATGTCCTCAATGTCACCGGCTCGAGCCCTCGCGTGGGAACATCCCAGTCGAGCAGTACATTGACCGTGATCCTCAAGCCTTGGAACAAGCGCAAGGTGACCGACATGTCCAAGACGATAGCCATGGTCAGGGATTCCCTGTCACGTTACCCGGAGAGCCGCGTGTATATCAGCACGCCGCCGGTAATTCCTGGACTCGGAACATCCGGAGGCTTCTCAATGGTACTGGAGGCCAGGGGTGACGCGACATATCAGGACCTGCAGAACGCATCGGACACCCTGTTGTACTACGCCTCCAAGAGGAAGGAACTTACCGGTCTCTCCTCCGGAATGCAGGCGGACATACCCCAGCTGTACTTCGACGCCGACCGCGACAAAATCCAGCTTCTGGGATTGTCAATGTCAGACGTCTTCGCTACGCTCAAAGCCTTCACCGGCGCGATCTATGTCAATGACTTCAATATGTATAACCGAATATATCGTGTTTATATCCAGGCAGATGCGCCATACCGCGCCCACACTGACAACCTGAATCTCTTCTTCATGAAGAGTTCCGGCGGCACCATGATTCCTGTCAATGCCTTGGGCAATACCCACTATACTACAGGTCCGGGCACCATAAAGAAGTTCAACATGTACAACTCGTCCACAATCAGAGGCGAGGCGGCGAACGTAGTCAGCTCCGGAGACGCCCTGGCGATACTTCAGGAAATAGCTGACAAGCATCTGCCTGACAACATCGGCGTGGAATACCAGGAGAAGAAGGAAAGCGGTCAGACGGGACTCGTCCTGGCATTGGCACTGCTCTTCGTATTCCTCTTCCTTGCGGCCCAGTATGAAAGTTGGCTGGTCCCTGTGGCGGTCATATTGTCCCTGCCTATTGCGATAGCAGGCGCATATCTCGGCATCGCGGTCCTGGGCATGGAAAGCAATATCTACTTCCAGATCGGACTTGTCATGCTGGTCGGACTCGTGGCCAAGAACGCGATTCTTATCGTCGAGTTCGCGAAAGAAGAGGTCGAGGCCGGAAAGGATGTTGTCAATGCTGCCGTGACGGCCGCCAAACTGAGATTCAGGCCTATCGTGATGACATCATTGGCCTTTATCCTCGGTATGCTTCCGCTGGTATTCGCCACCGGACCGGGCTCCGAGAGCCGTCAGAACATCGGAACCGGAGTCTTTTTCGGAATGATTGCCGGAATTACAGCCGGAATCGTATTCGTGCCGTTCTTCTTTGTGGTAATTTATAAATTCAGGTCAATGATGTCAGGATGGAGACCGAAAATAAAGACGGACCTTAAAGGCAAGAGTTCATTCTTGTCAATGCTGGCAGTCGTTGCCGCATCGGCATTGACCTTAAGCTCCTGCGGTACGTCGAAGTACTGTCAGAAGCCGGACCTGGGAGAGATGCCAGAGTCTTTCTCGCAGGAGGTCAGTGACAGCAGTTTTGCGGACCTCGGCTGGAGAGAGGTGTTTCAAACACCTGAACTTCAGAGCCTTATAGAAACCGCATTGACCTATAACAAGGATATTCTGATAGCAGCTGAGCGTCTGAATGAAATGCATTACAAGTATAGAATGCAGAAAGCCTCCCAGCTGCCGGCGGTTTCTGCGAAGGCCTACGGACAGGATGACCACAGCAATTACGGCGGAACCAAAACGAATCCGGATGATCTGGAATTTGCTGTCAAAGCCTCTCTTGCATGGGAAGTGGATTTCTGGGGTCGTCTGAAGTGGGCGAGCCGGGAAAAGATGGCTCAGTACCTGGCTGCCGAGGATACACAGAAAGCAGTAAAGATGAGTCTGATAGCCAGTGTGGCGTCGGCTTATTACGAACTGCTCGGTCTGGACAGGAAACTGGAAATCGTGTCGAATACCCTGGAGACCAGACAGGAGTCCGTAAAGCAGGCCAAACTCAGGGCTGAAGGTGGACTCACTTCGGAAATACCTTATCAGCAGGCACTTGTGGAATTGGCTTCTGCTCAGGCAATGGTTCCGGATTTGCAGAAACAGATAGCCCTGAAGGAAAGCGAACTGTGTTTCCTGACAGGTTCATATCCTAAAGATATAGAACGGAGTATCTCATCCTCAGATATTTACACTGTTACCACTGTCCCTTCGGGAGTGCTGTCAGAGATTCTCAAACGCAGGCCTGACCTCATGCAATCGGAACATTCATTGAAAGCGGCTGAAGCGCGGGTAGGAATATCCATAGCGGAAAGATTCCCGTCATTCGTGATAAACCTCGGAGCGGGTTTGGAAAATGATGAGTTCAAGAACTTTCTGAAGTCTCCGTTTTGGTTTGCCGGAGCGACTCTGGCGTCACCTATCTTTGAATTCGGAAAGCGCAGGGCCAATATGAAGGCGGCTGTCTCAGCCTACGAGCAGGCAAGGCTGCAATATGAAAAAGATGTGCTCCAGGCCTTCAGAGAGGTATATGATGCGACCGTCGTCTTTCAGTCTGCACGTGCCAATTCGCGTGTGAAAGCTGAAATGGAGGAGTCGTCGATGAAGTACATAACTCTGGCCAACAGCCAGTATATCAATGGCGTCATCAATTATATCGATGTCCTGGATGCCCAGCGTAAATATCTGTCGTCACAGATCGAGTTCAGCGAGGCCAGGACGAGAGAGAATCTTGCGATAGTCGGACTCTACAAGTCTCTGGGAGGCGGCTGGAAATAATCGCCGCTGGACTACGACAAGACAACAGCCGGCAAAGTCATGTAACATTGACTTTGCCGGCTGTTGTCTTATTGATATGAATTATAGTCTTATGATGATTCCCGATGTAGCTTCGAGGGTCAGGACGTCTCCCTTTCCGGTACGTTTGTAGCTGCACTTTCCGAGGGATGCGACAGGATTGACGATACCTTTCACTCCCTCTGTCATTGACCTGTAGGAACTTACCTCGTCATTGAGAGTCAGGCTCTTGCGTGTTCCTGTCGGGTTCAGAGCTATGAGGAAGGTCTCCTTGCCGTTGCTTCTTAGATAAACCATAGGGTAAGGCTGGCTTTCATTGAAAACAGGAATGAACTTGCTGTCGGCCCATAGCGCTTTGCTGCTCTTTCTTAGGGCGATGAGCTCGCGTGTCCAGTTTAGGATGGATTCGGGGTCCTTGTCCTGGGACTCCACTGTGATTTCACCCTTTGCGATAGGCTTCACTTTGCCTGCCCCGTAATTCTTCTTCCAGTCGAGATATTGCGGGTAAGATGTTGCAGGTGACCACTCTGTGCAGACCGGGAGGTATAGTTTGTCAGGAGAGCATGTGCTGAATCCTGCCGTCTCGCCGGAAGTCCACTGCATCGGAGTCCTGGCACCTGAACGCTCCTTGCCGTTATGGTTTGCACCCTCCACATTAGGCAGGTCCACGAGAGAACGCATACCGATTTCATCACCATAATAGAGAATCGGCATCGGCATTGTCAATACCCATGTGAGCATGACTTTCAGCTGGTCAGGAGTGTTGCGCGCGCCCATGTTGATTCGCAGGTGGTCGTGGTTACCGGTGATTGTCGCGAAATATCCCATTGTCTCGGTACTCTCCAGGCAGTCTGTAAAATAGTCATAGTACTCTTTAAGCATCTCTGCGGCGGTTGTCTTGCCGTCAATCTTGTCCTCCGGCCATGCATTGCCATAGAGGTCCTTGACTGAAGGCTGTCCGCCGTTCAGAGAGAAATAGCTTCCGCCGTCAGCCTGATGCTTTCTGTCGAAATACATGCGGCGGTTGTGTGACTTCGTGCCGTTGAGGTCCATGTCAATGTTATAACCCGCTGCCAGACAGTATTTTGGAGAGCCCCACTCTGCCATCAGCACATGGTCAGGGTAATTCTTGTCGGACCATTCGCGGATTTCCCTCCAAAGGTTCATGATTTCCTTCTTGTCCTTGTCATTCTTCACGAGACTGTTTGCCATATCCACGCGGAATCCGTCGACACCCTTTCCGTACCAGAACGCGATGATGTCCTTCAGTTCCTGGCGTACTGCCTTAGGCCCCGGTGCATCCACGCCCTGCTCCCATGGACGGGACGGGTCAGGATTCTCATAGCCATAGTTGAGGGAAGGCTGGCAGGCATAGAAGTTCTTCATATAGAACTTGTTCCTCGGATACTCGCTCTTCATCCATTTGCCGATGGTGTTCTGCATATAGTTGGGGTCCTTCAGCATTGTCTCGAGGTCTTTCTCAGCCTTCGCATCCGGCAGGCGGTCAGACCATATATAATAGTCGGAATACTGGAGATTCGTATCCTGGGAACTCTGGATGAACCATGGGTGCTTGTCCGAAGTGTGGCCCGCAACCAGATCTAGCATCACTTTGATTCCCTTTGCATGGGCCTTTTCTATAAGTTCGACCATGTCGTTGTTCGTGCCGAAGCGCGGATCGACGCGGTAAAAGTCAATGACATCGTAGCCGCCGTCAATCCATCCTGAGACGAAGAGGGGATTGAACCAGATAGCCCTTACTCCCAGACTCTCAATGTAGTCGAGTTCTGAGATGACTCCCCGGATATCTCCGATTCCGTTTCCGTCAGAATCCTTGTAGGAAGACGGATAGACCTGATAGATGACTCCGTCGCGGAGCCATTCCGGGCCTCTTGTCCATGTCTGTTCGAAACTTCCCGGTGCCGGCTGTGCTGACATCATCGCGCATCCTAACATTGATGCGGCAAAAATTGCAAACTTTTTCATTTTATGAGTTATTGTGTATTAATGTTTTTGTTTCGCTATGTATTATGTGTCTCATGCGTCTCTTTTTGCAAAGATACGAAAAAAGATTCATAGCGGATATACCTGCCTGCATTGACATTGACTTTTCTCTTTTTGTAAATATTCACGACTATAAAATCTCACTGACAGCCTAAAGATGATTTCAAACTGCCTGAAACGCGACTTGTCTAAAAATAATTCAATGCAATCGAAGCCTTATAATTCCGAAGTGAACTCATTTGTATATTTACGCAAAAAAACACAGATTGATGTCAAGTCTTCAATTGATAGTGGCATGAATTCATTTTTATATCAAAATACTTGTCAATTATAAAATTAATTTATAACTTCACCGTGAAATAAAACGTTTTTATGATGGGCCGACTATTATCATTTTTATGTTCATTATTGGTTATTTTGGCCATCTTTGAAAGTTGTTATAGGAGAACATCTAATCTGATCACTTTGGAGTCTGCTATTAGTGGCGCTGATTGTCATAGGGGAAACGAAATTATAGTCTTGACGCAGTCGTCAGTAAAGGATCTATGTAGGAGCAAAGGCTATTCTCAATTGTTATCTAGAGCAAAAAAAGATAATTATAGATGTCTAATATCGGATATATCATCGTTGAAATATTATTTTTCAAAGGGTATATTAGGGATAACTAGTACGCCTTGGGTGCTAAGTTTAAGTAATGGCTATTTAGTAGAGTCCGAGTCTTTGACAGACTATATTGACAACAAGAAATATTTGATTGAAAACTCTAAACTTGTAACTGATAAATTAAGGCTTTATTTTTCACTGTATGCTAATAATACACCTGATATTGATAGTTGTGGAATAGAAGCGTTATTACATGAAGATAGAGATTCGTTTTCTTCGAACTATTTAAACTATTTGGCGAATAAAAGCGGTTCACTTAAAGATACATTGTTGCAGGAGTCGGTTCTTAATGCCTATAACGAGGTGGAAGATTCGTTATTAAATGTTATATATGTTAAACTTTTGCGCGAGAATCGTACTCTAAAGGGCTTGGAGGACCCGATTGTATTCCCTGTCCGAGTTTTTGATTTGGGAGAGGTTTATAATGGAACACTCGTCGAGTTATTAGTTCCATATTATAATATAAGCCGTGAATCCGCTTACATATATAACATATCAGTCTCTTGCAATTGCCTTAGTGTAGAGTGTGAAGATCGCATTATTCGTGATAATGATAAACATGTGCTAAAAGTCTCTTATGATGTTGGGAACACTAAAGTATTAATTAAAAAGAGCATTGTCGTTATTTCGGATAACAAAAAACCAGAGATTATTGAAATATTGGCGAAAGTCATTTAATGCATTATTATTAAAACGAGTATGCTATGAAAAAAAGTCAATCATTAATTTTTGTAGTGGCAGTGACAGTGGTACTGCTATCTGCATGTGGTAAGACTAAGATTGTGAGTTGCTCTCCATCATTGGACAAATGGGCTAAGGAGAATGTAACCTATTACTCAACTTCTAGTCGAAATGAATTCGTTGCACTGCCAATGGAAAAACAACGTGCTATTTATGGCGAATTGTCAAACTCCAAGAAATGTGAACTATGGTACGAGAAGTTCAATATCTTGAGAGAATCTGGTGATGTTTCTAGTTTGGAGTATGAGGATTTGGAGTCACTTGTAAAAGCTATGGCGGCTCTTTCTAATGGTAAGGATTATTCTAGATTTAATGAGTTCGCAGATGCTTGGCTTCAATCTATGCTTGAAAAGTACTCCTGGTCTAGAGATCGTGTTTTCTATCTTGTATTTACATGGTTAACTGAAAGCGAATTTAATAATGTGTTGGAGTATTCACCGTATACTAAAGGAGATAAGATTGATAAAGATGCCGGATATGACACTAAATGCGATTGCACGTCAAGTCTCTTTGGATGTCCTGCCAGTATGTCTTGCGAAAAGAATATTAAGTGTGTAGATAAAGAGACTTGTGGTATAATGGGCACAAGTAGTTGTGTGGGCGTTTGTCTATAATAAATAACATCTTCATATTATGAAACCTTTACAATCTTTCTTTGCGGTGGTGGCCGGAATTCTGGCCACCACCGCAAAGACTTTCTGTTATCGGAATCTGGGCAGCATGCCATCGTCAATCTCCACGTTGACGGAATAATCCGATATCTACCCAGTGTTACATCGTACAATTCATAGGGCCCTTGTGGAAAAGAATGCTTACCTTTGTATGTTTGAATTATGAGAGCCTATGAGCCAGAAAGATATGAGCATCAGTTTTCCTGCTGGATTGTTCAAGGATGTTTGCCAGATCATCGAGGCGGCCCGCCAACGGGTGGCCATCAGCGTCAATAGTGAACTGACGCTGATGTACTGGCATATCGGAGAGCGCATCAATAAGTAGGTCCTGCACGACCAAAGGGCCGAGTATGGCAAAGCAATTGTGTCAACGCTGTCCGCACAATTGATGGAACTGTACGGCAAGGATTTCAATTCCAGGAATCTTCACCGAATGATGCAGTTCGCCCGCGAATTCAGTGACTTCCAAATTGTGTCAACACTGTCGACACAATTGCCATGGTCCGCTTTTCTGGAGGTACTCCCAGTTGATGATGCCTTGGCACGGGAGTTCTACGTAACAATGGCGGCTGCTGAGAGGTGGAGTGTCCGCAAACTCCGCGACCAGATGGACGGGATGCTATACGAACGCACCCTCATCAGTCGGAAGCCGGAAGAAACCATTCTGGCGGAACTTTCCATAGTACGTCAGGACGGCTCTATTTCTCCAGATCTGGTGTTCAAAAGCCCTTACTTCCTGGACTTTACTGGACTCAAAGGCTACTACAGCGAAAAGGACCTGGAGGATATGATCATCAGCGGTATGCAGCAGTTCCTGATGGAACTTGGCAGTGGATTCTCATTCGTGGACAGGCAAAAGCGGATGATTATCGACGGCGAGGACTTCTATCTAGATTTGCTCTTCTATCACCGGAAACTCCATAGGCTTGTTGCCATAGACCTGTTATGTTGTGCACAACATAACAAGACTTATGCTGCGTAGATAATTATGTTGTGTAGCAACATGAAATAGTTGAAAATCAATCTTATCTTGTTCAAATTGCCAACATAAATTTTGCCGCTGCAGGCAAAAGTTGTATTTTGAAGGAAGACACTATCATCTTCAAATAAAATATATTATGTTGGAAAAAATCATCAAAAGAAAGTATTATCTGGAGCATCATCATCTGAATGCTCCATTACTGGCGGAACGCGAGGCTTACCTCACTACAATGTTTAGTCGCGGATTGAGTCATGGTGTGCTTCTATCAACGGCCGATTATCTTCTGAGGATAATAGAGTTCCTTAATCTCAGGGATGATGCTCCTTTCCGCAAAGTGAGTATCGGAGAGGTCGAATCTGCTGGGGATCGTTGGGCGAAAACCATCAAGAATCACCCGATGAAACGTCAGGTCGCCGAAACGGCCAAGGAGAAGTTCGTCCTGACCGCCATTAAATGGCTTGGGCCTCTTGGAAAAATCGAGCGATATTCACCTGAAGACAATATTCTGAGCGGATTGTTCTCTAGATGCTATCACAAGCGTCGCTACCTTACTTCGCCGCTTCTAGATGAAAGGATCTCATACCTCCTGCTTTGGAAGGAACGTGGAGCTGCGCAAAGAACTCTTCGTCAAATAGCCTGCTACCAGATGCATATAATAGACTACTTGCACTTTAAAGAACGTCGTATGGTCAAGGAATCCGAAGTAATCCGGGCGGCAGAGGAATGGGAAAGGGCTGTCATTCCCGAAGTACGCAAGAAGTCAGGGAGAAAGGAGAACAAGAAGGCTTTCATCCGAGTAGCGTCGGGATGGCTCAGGTGGATGGGTCTATACATCCCCGAGCCAGACACGCCCGTTCAGTACGACTTCATACAGCGATACCTCGACCATCTTGTCCTGGAGAAAGGGTACTCGGAACGGACGGCAGAAAGTCGAGACAGTATGTTGAAAATCCTATTCCGATATCTTGATGCGGAAGGTCTTCTTCTTGAGAATGTTACGGCAAGCACGATAGATGGGTTTCTAGAGAAGCGTGGCCTGGACGGTTGCTGTCGTCAGGCCATTGCCGGAAACGCTTCCGTTCTCCGTGACTTCTTCCGTTATGCCGAAGACCAAGGGTGGTGCGAACATAATCTCCGCTCGTTCATCCGTTCTCCCAGATGCTACAAGATGGAGTCTGTCCCGTCATTCATCACTTGGAATCAGGTTCGCACGATGCTTAACAATCAAGACGCTGAAAGTCGCCGAGGCATACGGGATCATGCAATCTTGCAACTTCTTTCAGTCTATGGCCTACGAAGCAGCGAGGTCGCCAATCTGAAGCTGAATGACATTGACTGGAGGCGTGAGGTCATTCACTTGAGAAGAGCCAAAGGGTGCCGTCCACAGGAAATGCCACTGGTGAAAAACGTCGGGGAATCCATCATCCGGTATCTAAAAGAGGTCCGCCGTAATGAAGGCGGCTGCGAGTATGTTTTTATTCGTCTCAGAGCGCCTTACCAAAAGATGAGCACGTCATCAATATACAAGATAGTCCGTGACGAGCTTGTCAAGTATGACCTCAATATCAAACATCGTGGACCACATACTTTGAGGCACAGTTGTGCAACCCATCTTGTCAACAGCGGCCATTCCATGAAGGAAGTGGCAGATCTTCTGGGGCATCAGATGCTGGACACGACGAGAATATATGCGAAAGTCGATATGGTTGGGTTACGCAAAGTGGCGGACATGGAATGGGAGGGTTTGCTATGATCTTGAAGATACTTGTCGAGACCTATATTGCATATCGCAGGTCACTTGGTGAAAAGTTCGTCACTAACGCTCGGGAATTGCAGATGTTCGTACACTATGCCGGACTGAAATGTGACGTGTGCACAATAGACCGCTCGTTGTGCGAATCCTTCCTCCTGCATCCGAAAGGTAAAGTTACCGCCAGTTGGTTCTGCAAGCACACGGCTCTGAAAGGCTTCTTTCAGTGGGCGGTCGTCAGGGGATACATCGCAAAGAGCCCCTTGCCGGAAGAACTTCCGCGCCGTCCGGAACATATCCGCCCCTACGTCTACTCCGATGATGAGCTCCGCTCCCTCTTCCGCTGCGCCTTGACATATCAAAAGAACAAGAGCGCCATTTATCCTGAATGCGTACGAGAAATCCTAGTGTTGACTTACTTGTTGGGGCTCCGAATCCATGAGACCTTGGGACTGAAGATGGATGACATCGACTTGGACAACCAAATTGTAACCATCGATGACTCAAAGTTCTATAAGACCCGGTTGGAACCGTTCAATGGCATCGTAAAGAAAGAAATCATCACCTTCCTGTCATGGAGGAAACAAATGGGTATGCCGGATGACGCGGACAGCCCATTGTTCCTGAACAAAAAGGGGCTTCCAATGTTGTTGGACTCCATGCATGACATCTTCAGGCGCATATGTGCTAAAGCAGGTATCTTCAGGAGCGATGGTGCCGTATATCAACCGAGACTCCATGACTTGCGACATACCTTCGCGGTAAATAGGCTTATCGCATGGTACGATGCCGGAGAGGATGTCCAGCATCTGTTGCCTGCATTGTCCACCTATATGGGACATACCCATATTGCCCATACATCGGTCTATCTGACGATGACTGACCGACTTCTCGACTGCGCGAACAGCCGCTTTGAATCTTATGTGGAAGGAGGAACAGAATAATGGGAAGCGACAAAAAAAACCAATATGCGAGCTATTGGATACGCCGCTTCCTCTGCGAGTATCTCGTCACTGTAAAGAACATGTCAGCAAATACCCAAAAAAGCTATCGGGATACCTTCCGTCTCCTTCTTGCGAGGGCATCGACACGGTTGCGAAAAAGTGTGGACATCCTTCTCCTTGAAGACCTTTCCCCTCAGCTAATCAAGGAGTTCCTGCTATACTTGGAGGAAGATAGGGGTTGTTCTGTAAGAACGCGGAACCAGCGGCTGGCCGCCGTCTATGCTTTAGCAAAATACGTCGCCATGCAGAGCCCAGAACATGTTGAATGGTGTCGAAATATCAGGGCCGTACCAATCAAGAAGGCATCCAAGAAATTGATAAGCTATCTAGAGAAAGACGAGATGCAGAGACTGTTGGATCTCCCAAATCGTAAGACTGAACAAGGATGGAGAGACTACGTCCTCCTCCTTTTCCTTTACAACACCGGGGCGAGAGCAGAAGAAGCCTCCGCAATAAGGGCAAGGGACATCTCTGTCCAAAAGGGAAGGAACGGGTTATCTGTAGTGACGATAACCGGAAAGGGGCGTAAAACCCGCCGCTGTCCTCTATGGAAGAAGACGAGTGATGCTATCGCCACGCTGATACGAGGCAAAAATGATGACACCCCCGTGTTCTGTAACCGACTCGGAGAACAAATTACCCGCTTTGGAGTGTATGAGATGGTTCGCCGATACGCCGAAAATCTTGAGAGTCAGTTCCCAGAACTAAAACAGAAACGGATATCACCGCATACAATCAGGCATACCTGCGCCACCCACTTGCTTCAGTCAGGCGTGGACATCAATACAATACGGGCATGGCTTGGCCATGTGTCCGTCAACACGACCAACATCTACGCCGAGGTAAACATGGAGATGAAGGTGAAGGCACTTCTTGCTTGTGAAACAGTAGTCGGGAAGGGAAAAACCGTAAAATGGAAAGACGACAAAGGGATAATGGCCTTCTTGGACAGCTTGTAAAACTCGAAAATTATGTTGTGTTCTTGTAGTTAAAAAGACTAATAATCAGCCGTTTGGCTCATTAACACAACATAATTATCTACGCAGCATAAGACCTGAAGAAAACTAAGTTCAAGGCCGCCTACAAAGGCCAGATGGAACTCTATCTCCGCTGGCTGGACAAATACGAGCGCCAACCCGGCGAAGAAAGCCCGCTTGGACTCCTCCTATGCGCCGCCGGCAATGACGAACAAATCCAACTCCTTCAATTGGGCGATGCAGGCATCCAAGTCTCCCAATACTACACGGAACTACCAGACAAAGACCTTCTCAAGACCCAGTTGCAAAAGCAAATTGCCCAAGCGAAACTCCGTCTGGAGAACAAAAAGGAAGATTAGCGCCCTCATTTCCACAATATCCCTCACTTCCACCATTCGGCAGAAATGAGGTTTATTATAGTCGATGTCTCCTGACCTGTGCAGCCATCTCCGCTTTCAGTTTGATGGAAAGTTCCTTTCCACTTATAACTTTAGTCATAGTATTATCTTTGTCCCTGAAAGATAAGTATTTTTCAAAATACATAATGCCGGAGCATCTTGAGCGCATTTTTTATTGAAAATCGGTAATGTCCAGTAAACTAAACACAAAAGATCTTTAAACTTGATGATTCAACCAAAGCAAATTAGCTTAATAGTTAAACTATGATTGTCTCGAACTTTTACCGGACAGCGAGGCGAAAAAGTTTTCAAAATGGAATATTTTGTCTATCTTTCGAAAAATAAAATAATTACACAAAGTTATAGACATGTGTCTATACAAAGCTAATTCCAAATAAAAACTCTTGCTTATCTCATTTTTATAATAGATATAC
>ENA-OPCK01000862-OPCK01000862.1-human-gut-metagenome-genome-assembly--contig:-NODE-862-length-13342-cov-3.316249_pt1 | contig 13342 bp, 9 predicted proteins | sample MGYA00241249_ERZ501478 | MGnify/ENA primary metagenome ERZ501478 (study PRJEB25962, sample SAMEA2042629) | human gut metagenome | biome: human gut; feature: human-associated habitat; material: faeces...
TGGAGGCTATCTGGAAGATTACCGTAGAGGACTTCCCTGCATTCATCCTCGTAGACGACAAGGGCAACGACTTCTTCAAGCAGCTCAAGCCTTGGACTCCTTGCAAGGAGTGCCAGAAATAAAAATCTCACTTATCTTTAACATAAAGGGTGTGCCACGGATTTGTAGCACACCCTTTTTTCAATCTTGACGGCTTCCTTTCCATCAATATCAAGGTTCAACATAAAAGTCATTTCTTTTGCGATAACAATTTTATTTCAATACTTGGATTATTCGATTCTTTTTTCCATGAAAACTTTATGAAGATCTGTACCTCAAGCTTTAATCGCAACACAGCAAAAGTATTTAAAATAAGACAGGCAAACTTGAAATGATCAAGACTGCCTGAGGGATGCGAAAACGACGTTCTGATGGGTATAACTTTTAACGACCGAAGGGAGTGATAACTCCTTTATCATCTAAACTCCTGAACCCAGCGAAAGTTGAGAAAGATAGAAATGAAATTTGCATAAACAAGGATTTATTTGTATTTTTGCATGAGAATGGAGAATAGAAAAATCATACACATTGATATGGATGCCTTCTTTGCGGCAGTAGAGCAAAGAGACAATCCTGAACTTCGGGGCAAACCCATTGCGGTAGGCTTCGACGGTCCACGTGGTGTGGTGTCTACTGCCAGCTATGAGGCACGTCGCTTCGGAGTACATTCTGCACAGTCAATCGCACAGGCCAAGCGCCTCTGCCCCGACCTCAACATCGTGCCTTGCCGACACGAACATTATAAAGAGGTGTCGCAGCAGATTCACCACATCTTCCAGGATTATACCAACCTCATAGAACCTATCTCCATCGACGAGGCCTTTCTCGATGTCACCCATAATAAGAAAGGTATAGAGCTGGCTGTAGATGTGGCACGCGAAATCAAGGCACGCATCAAAGCAGAGACAGGACTCACCGCATCGGCAGGTATCAGCTATTGCAAGTTTCTCGCCAAGGTGGCTTCCGACTATCGCAAGCCCGACGGCATCTGCACCATTCACCCCGACAAGGCTCTCGACTTTATCTCTCAACTGCCCGTGGAAGATTTTTGGGGCGTAGGCAAGAAGACTCTACAGAAGATGCACTACATGGGCATTTACCGCGGAGCCGACCTGCGTAAGGTTTCAGAACAGCATCTCGTCGAGGTTTTTGGCAAGGCTGGTCATGTCTTCTACCATTTTGCACGTGGCATCGACAATCGCCCCGTCGTTACGTATCGCGAAAGGAAGTCTGTGGGATGCGAACAGACTTTCTTAGAGGATATATACACTCCCTCTGCCGTCATCATACAACTCTATCACACCGTCCTGGAGTTGCTTACCCGCATAGCCCGCAGCGAGTTCGAAGGCCGCACCCTCACCCTGAAAATCAAGTTTGCCGACTTTACCCAGATAACAAGAAGCATCTCGCAAGACAAGATTCTGAAGAGCAAGGCCGACATACTGCCTCTCTCCAAACTTCTGCTCAAGCAGGTGGAGTATTCCTCCGCCCACCCCATCCGCCTCATAGGCCTCTCAGTGAGCAATGCCACAAGCGAAGAAGCCAAGAAAGAAGACCGTGAAAACAGCACCCACAAACCCGAGTACAAGGAACTGGAATTGGAATTCGAGGAATGGGATGAGTAGTTCCCCGTATTGATTGAAGTCCATTCAGGAGTCTGCTCCTAACTTTCCGAATATGAGTTCATGTAGCTGTATTTTATCATTCTCCTTTTCGTAAATGGGGAAGATTCCTAAAAACCAAAAAGACCCATCCCCCAAAAAGGGAGATGAGCCTCGCAAAGTTATGGTGTTTTGAAAAAACGATGTGTCTGATCTACTTTCTCAATTAATACTGACTGATCTTCAGGTTGCTAATCTTGACGTTGGCGCCATTATAGCTATTGATACTCCAACAGTTCTTCTGAATACCATAGATGCGGTTGGTATAGCTGCAAACATCATTGATGTACATCACACAGATACTGTTGTCGGTGTAGATGGTGATGTTGTACACATTGTCGGCAGGACGGGCAAACACGTAGCCATCAATTCCAGCAATGAAGCCCTTACCCTCTACGCCTTGCTCCTCAAAGTTTACCTTGCGGTTGTTCTCATTCTCTGGGTTGACAACCATGGTGTAATACTTCTTAGAGTCAGAGCCACGAACCATAGAGATACCAAACTTATCCCATTCGTTGGAAGTGGTGACGGTGAAGCTGATCTTGTTGTGACTGCCCAAGCGGCCCATCAGCATGTAGGCATCAGGCTGCTCGACACTGCCTGCAAGCGTATAAGTACCATCTGCCTCGGTCATGTTCTGGCTCTCCTTCACCTCTACGGCAACATCTTGGTTGTACTTCTCGCTCACAGCATCAATCTGTCCGAGTGTCAAAGTACCGTCCTCGTGCTGGATGAGCTTATAGCAAACCAAGTTGCCACCCCACTCTGGCTCTGCAGGTGAAGCACCCACAGCAGTATTGTCCTTACCGCTTCGGGTAGGACACCAGCCCCACAGATAGCGGTTGGTACCATCGCTGGCAGTCTTGCCGGCATAAAGACCACGGCTGTCGAGGAAGCCCTCGTGAGCATCAGGCCATCTTGCCACATCGTTGGCGGTACAAGCCTTCAACTCGTCAAGTGTTCTTCCCTTGAAATACTGCACTCTGCGTACAGCATGATGAATCTCGCTATACACCAAGTACCAATAGTCGCCCATCTTGAAGAGGTCAGGACACTCGTAGAAACGGTCCCACATCATGGTCATGAACACACCATTGTCAGTCCAGTTCTTCAAGTCGTCAGATACGAACTCAGCTAAGCTACCCTTGCCACCCTTCTTGGTGGAGATAAGCATATGAAACTTCCCATCATCACCCTTAAACACGAATGGGTCGCGAAAGTCATTCTTATCGTAGCCAAAGTCCTGACCTTTGAGCAAGAACGTACGGTCCTTGGTCCAGGTTTTGAAGTCTGGTGACGTAGCCACCATCACTGCCTGTGCGCTCTCGTCACCTATAGGCAGATACTTATTACCAGTATAGAATGTATAATAAAGCTTGCTTGCCTCATCGTAGATGGTAGAACCAGTACCAATGGCAGCATCCTGTGACTTCTTGGTGCCACAAGAAACCAACTCACCCAAAGAAGTATAGTGGGCAGCATCCTTGGTACTTACACCCCAGATGGGGTGGTAAGTTCCTTCAGGATTAGGACGGAAGTCCTGCAGATACAACACCTTGAAATCGCCAGCCACAGGATCGAAGAAAGGCATGGGGTCTCCCACGTAGCCTACAGTTGGCTTGTAGTAAGTATCCTGCATGGCTGCGTCAGCAGAGTAGAAATAAGTGGTGGTAGACCAGTCTTTCTGCTCGGGGGCAACATCGCTGTCGCTGCATGAAGCAAGAGGCAAAGCGAGGCATGATGCCAATATAATAGAACTAATCATTGTCTTCATTTCTGTTTGATTTTTTAATTGTTCATAAGATAATTAAGAGCATTCTTGGTCATGATGGCCACATTAGCATGGAACTTCTCTGTGAAAGGACCTACGCTGTACCAGTCGTAGCAACCAGAACCTATACAGAGGGTCTTACCTGAATTCTCTTTGGCAGGATACTCCCATACCACGACAGCACCGTCACCACCGTAACCCAGGTCGATGGCACCTGTCTTCTCTCTCCATACGGCATAATTGTCAAAACCACCCCAGTCGACTCCAATATGCCATTGAGCAGTAGAGTTGGTGATGCGGTAGTTGGCATCTGTCGTATAAACACAGTTGGCGTCATCACCTTTCACCAGTCCCTGATAGAGGGCATGGTCGGAATGAGAACCAGCGGCATCATTGCCCATCTTGAAGTCCCAAGGACCTCCACAAGTCTCGGCATCATTCTCTACCTGTCCCCAGCAGTTGTTTGGTACCAATCCATTATTATCGATACCCAACTCACCAGGCATATTGGTAGCGTAACGTGTGAAGAGGAAGGAACCACCAGCCTTATAGTAGTCTCTCAGCACAGCCTGTGCGGCAATAGCCTCAGGAGCAGCCTGCTCGAATTTTGCCTTACCGTCCACTCCACCGTCTTTGTGGAAGTGCCACCATATCACCTTACACTCACTCAAGTCTACATTGCCATTCTTGATATCAGTAAAGGAAGCGTAGATAGAGTTGTCCACATTCTCGAGCATCCACTCGCAGGCAGCCTTCTCCTCTGGCACCAGCTCGTCCATCGTCAGAGCCAGGCTTGCGAATACAGCAGCAGGCTTGCCTATCTGATTGACGGTTACGGTGTAAGTGCTTGTAGCCGTATTGTTGGTTACGGTGTAGGTCACAGGCTCGGTGAAGTCGACAGGTGCACCCGATACAGGTGCGACAGTAGCATTCTCGCTCACCGTGATGGAAGGAATCAGCTTGGTGATGTCCACCGTCTGTGGTACATTAATGGTAATGGTCTTGTTGCTCTCGTTGATGGCTCCAGTATAGATACCGTTCACCTTGAAAGAAAGAATCTTAGCCTCATCGCGCTTGGCAACGAGTGTCCAGTCGAGGAACACATCGCCATTCTTCACGCGCAAGGTCTGTGCAAGGAGCATATTCATCTTGTCGCCCACCTTAGCATCGCATACAGCACCATCGCTGAGAGTGAGTTTGCTCAAGGTCATCTGACTGATGTCGTAGGTCTCTGGCACGCGTACGGTAATGGTACGTGCAGCCTTGTCTACAGTCCCTTCATAGTCATCGAGTGCCAGCTCTGTAACAGAGCAGCCTCCTGTGAGCTGCAGGTCGGACACATTATCCTCGCTGCAGGCTGTGAGGGCAAGAATGCCCATCAATAGATATAATAACTTTTTCATATTACCATTCTCCTATGTTCTGTGTGTAATGTCCGTCGGATGCCGCTACCTGTGAGAAAGGTATTGGCAGATATTCATTCTTGTCGGCTGTAAAGTGAGCATCTCCATAAATAGAGCAGTTGTTGGTCTCTTCGGCAAAGTACTTGTTGAGCACCTTCTCTGCCTCACCCCATCTCACGAGGTCGAAGAAGCGCTCACTCTCCATACCCATCTCCAAACGACGCTCCATCTTCACAATCTTTAGAGCATCTTCCTGGCTGTAAGAACCATTATAGGTAGAGATATTGAACTTCACGCCATAGTCGGAAGGATAATTGGCTATCATACCAGTACTCTGCTTGGCACGCAGGCGAATCTTGTTGACCAACTTAATAGCCTCGCCAGTCTCGTTGAGCTGTGCATAAGCCTCAGCACGCTCCAAGAGTACGTCGGCATAACGCATGATGATATAGTCTTGTTCTACCTTCAAACCATTTTCCATCCAGGAGGCATCAATACCCTTTTTCCATAACAAGCCCGTATAGGAAGCATATTGATTAACCTTACGAGTATCTTGATTTGACTGAGTTTTGCCCGTGGTATAGTTCATAATGGTAGTTGCTGCAGGACTTGGGTCATACTCAAAACCGCAATGTTCTGTATTGAAAGCCACAATAGTCATGCTGCAACGAGGATCACGATTCTTAAAAGGATTACGAGGGTCAAACAAAGGAGACTCGTCAATGGGCAAACCATCGGTACAGAGATAAGATGCCAGCAGATCCCAGGATGGATTGTATGAACCATACCCACCAGCATTACGTGGAAGACCATTCTTCACAATCCAAGAATCTAAAACAACATCATTTTCTATAGAGCGAGGTAAGACGAAGACCTTTTCTGGGTTTACTTTGGTACTTTGCTTAAACAGTTTGGCATAATCGGGTTCCAAAGAATAAACACCTAAGTCCATACAGGCCTTTGCGGATTTTTCCGCCATTTCATAATCACCCATGTAAAGTGCAAAACGAGCTTTCATAGCCATCGCTGCACCTTTGGTAAAATGAACGGGAGCACTTTGACCATATGATACAGGAAGACCTTCGATTGCCTTATCAAAATCCGCATACACAAGAGGGATCAACTCCTCTTTTGGACGACGCCCCTTCTGTTCAGCCTCTGTAATCGTTTCTGTCCTCTCCAAATAAGGAACATCACCATAGAAGAAGATCAAATCGGCATATTTGCAAGCACGGGCAAAACAAGCCTCACCCGTATAACGGTCTATCACCGACTGAGCCACGTTTCCCTCTGCTTTATGTATGTTTTCCAACATCGTGTTAGCACGGGCTATCAGCTTATAGCTCTGCTCCCACAAGGCATAAACCTCATATTGCTGACCATTCATGGTACCATCAAGGATTGTACCCTTACTACCTGGGTTTCGGTTTTGCAGACGATAGGTTGTATTATCACACCATTGTTCTGAAGAATTTAATGGCTCCTGCCAATAACCCAATATGTAAAACTCATTAGCCGCCAAAGCCAACTCTGTTTCATTTGTATACCAAGAAGCTGTATTACCTTGAGACTTTGGAACCAAATCCATACTTTCACAAGAGACCAATGCCAAGCTCAAACCAGCTAAAAATATCTTAACTTTCATATACTTTTCATTTAAAAATTAACTTGAACACCAACAACCAAAGATGTAGTGATAGGATAAGCACTTGTGCCCATTTCAGGATCCCATCCCTTAGGATAATTGCTGATACAGAACAAATCAGATCCACTGATATAGAGACGAGTACGGTCTATTCCCACATACTTTGTCCAGTTTTTAGGAAGTGTATAACCCAAGGTTACATTCTTAAGACGGAAATAGGAACCATTAAACATCCAGTAGCTGGAAGTGGCATAGTTGTTATCTTTGCTCACATTGGACAGGCGTGGATACTTAGCACTCGCATTCTCTGCATCAGTGTTGAAAGGACTCCAGTACTTGCCTTCAATGATTGCTGGCACATTGCCATAATTGTTTCTGAATGGCTGCACCATCGCCTAGTCAAGATAAGCATTCTGCTTGCCAATTCCCTGGAAAGCAATGTTCAAATCGATGCCCTTCCATGAAGCACTCAAGTTGCCACCATACTGATAACGAGGAAGAGAGTTGCCTAAAGGCACTCTGTCATACTCTGGAGAGATCTTACCATCTGGCACGCCATCAGGACCACTGATATCGCGGTATTTCAAGTCACCTACAGTCACAGAGCTACTCGTTCTTGCAGAGTTTTGCACCTCATCTTGTGTCTGATAGATACCATCACAAACATAGCCATAGAACTCATTAAACAAGACCCCAGCTCTTTTAACTTTTCCACCAGAAATAATGTCAGAGTTGTTCAAATAATCTATCTTAGACAAATAGTCAGAGAAGTTAAGACCAACACTGTACTTGAAATCACCAATATGATCTTGCCAACTTACATCAATGTCATAACCATGTGTTGACATCTTTCCCGCATTGGTATTAGGACTGTTGTAACCCATCGTGTAAGGAATCTGAATGGCAAGCAACATATCTGTTGTCTTTTTCCAATAATAATCAAAATTGATATGCAGACGATTGTTCAAGAAATTAGCATCAAAGCCTAAGTCCGTACTGGTAGTAGTTTCCCAGGTGATGTCTTCCACTGCCAATACTGCAGGGCGGGCTGTCGATCCAGAAACAACACTTCCATCGGCCATATAGAATAAGGTACTGCCAAAATTCATCAAGGCTATGTATGGAAAATAGTTGCTTCCAATACGTTCATTACCCAACTTACCCCATGAAGCGCGCAATTTCAGATAAGACAACCAAGGCAAGTTTGCCTTTTGCATAAAAGGCTCCTCTGACATTACCCAACCGGCTGAGAAAGAAGGAAATGTTCCCCAACGATAATTCTTTGCAAAACGTGAACTTCCATCACGACGCACATTGGCTTGAAACAAATAACGGTTGGCATAAGAATAGAGCAAACGTCCAAAGAAAGAGTTGGAAGTATATTCTGCTCCAGTACCACTATTAGTCTGAAAATCTTCTGAACCGATGTTCAAAAAAGGATAATTTGTCAGTTCATACTGATCGCGTGCAGCAGACAAATTCTCGCTTTTCATATAATAGTTCTCAAAACCAGCCATTACCGTGATGTCATGCTTTCCAAAAGTACGCATATAGTTGGCCAGCAACTGGCTTGTGACATGCCAATTGTCGTTACGTCCTTCAGTAAGTTTGTTGGTGGCATAAAGAGAACCTGCATCCAGATAGCCTCCGATGACATCTGGGTCGTCAGGCAATGTGTACCAACATGCCAATTTAAACTGCTTGCTCTTTTGATAATTGATGAAAGGAGAAATTATAGCCGAAAGACTCAGACCTGTCAATGGTTTATAGGTCAAAGAACCTTTACCAGACAACTGTGTACTATGAGATACCGTACTACCACCATTCTTCAACAGTCCATAGGGATTGGAACCACTTTTTCCAGAGGCGATACGACCATCACTCCACATTGCAGGATAAATAGCTGGCATCAGACGCATTGTGCTGAATGGATCATAAATCTGATTACGGCTCTTGGCATGACGAATGCTCACATCCAAGGATGCACTCAATTTCTTATTGATATTAAAATCGTTGTTAGCACGGAACATATAACGTTGGAATCCACGACCATCGTAAAGACCATCCACCTCATCATAAGTCAAGGTTGCAACAGATTTCACCGCCTTGTTTCCACCAGACACTGTCAAAGAGTGAGTCATACGAGGTGCACTGCTGTTCAATATCAAACCTTGCCAATCGGTTATAGGATAATTATTGGGATCCGTCTGATTGTATTTCACCCAATTCTTAGTCTGGTCTGCAGTATATACTTGAAAAAATCCACCTGAAGGATTGTCGTTATACTGTAACTCGTTGTTCATTTCCAAATAACGGGTCACACCAACCATGCTGGGCTGCCTGGTACGGATTTCCCATCCAAACTCAGCATTATACTTCAAGTCTATCTTACCCGTATCATTGCCACGCTTTGTAGTCACAAGAATAACTCCTGCGGCGGCCTTTGATCCATAGATACTTGCTGCGGCAGCATCCTTCAACACAGAAATGCTCTCCACATCATTGGCATTCACATAGTCCAATGTGCTTTCTACGCCATCCACTATAACCAAAGGACTTGATTCACCAATGGTTGTGATACCACGCACACGGATGCTGCTCGCACCAGAACCTGGCGCAGATGAATTACGAGATACCGTCACACCAGAAAGAGAGCCTTGCAATGCGTTTGAGAGCATTGTCGTACGCTTGTTGACCAATTCGTCACCCTTGACAGCAGCAACAGCACCTGTCAGATCCTTCTTCTTCACTGTACCATAGCCAATCACCACAAGCTCGTCCAAGCTGTTGGTATTCTCCTGCAACTCGACATCGTACTTACTCTTAGAGCCACTAATCTTGACCGTTTGGTCATTAAAGCCAATATAGCTCACCACCAATTCTGCCCCAGAAGGAACTTCCAACTCGAAATTACCATCCATATCGGTAACGGTGACGATGTTGGTACCTTTTACTTTCACTGTGGCACCTATCAATGGTTCATTGTTGCCATCGCCAACCACACCCTTAATTTTTCTGCCCGCAGTTCTCTTACTTTCTCTCTGGAACGTTTGCTTGTTAACTTTCTCGCCTAAGGAGATGGTAACTTGGCGGTCATTGATGTGATACTTAAGTCCTGTCTGCGAACAAACAGCAGCCAAGATGTCTTCTACAGATTTGCCTTTTGTTGCAACATTGACTTTCTTTGTCAATAAGTTCTTTACATGCTGGTCATACACAAATACATACTTGCTATGGCGCTCAATGTAATCAAAGACCTGCTTCACCGTAGAATCGTCTGCCTTTAAAAGCATAGTTTCCCCCAATTCGGTTAACGAAATGTTTGAAGCTTGTAACGAAACAACTGGGAATGACAGTAACCCTGCCAAACATAGCATTCTTATGCCAGTGCCCGTTTTTCCAACAATAGTAGTTAGGTTCATAAGCTTATTTTTTTTTAGTTATTATGATGATTAATTAATTTTTATTGTTCCTAATCTGAGCCATCCATTTCTTTGGCAGTTCTGGTCGACCGCCATGATTATTCCAGGCTCATTCCGTTGAGTAGTATCTACCAATGCAACTTGCCAGGTATAGGTTCCCTTAGGAATGCCCAGTAAGCTGACAGATGTGATATATTCTCCGTCTTTTCCCTTTATCCACTGCGAGAGGTCAGAGTCTGTCACTACAAAATTCTTCACCCTGTTTCCTGCCTGATCACTCAAGGAGAAGCAAACTTTGTACTTTTGGTTCCATTGTGGTATATTGGTAGGACAATAGCCCCATCCCAGATTTCTCCATTGATGTCGTATGCTAACCATTCCATTCTTAACAGCCTTATCTGGAAGGACTATTTTCACAGGATAAAGACGATATCCACCTTCTTGTGTGAATCTTTTTATCAGGTCAAAACATTTGCCAAACCAGGAACGGGTCTCATCATTGATACGCAAATCCATCATGTTGACATGTGTCTCCTCGCCAATTTCATACTCCCCCTTTCGTACGTCCTCAGAATGTCCTTCTCGATACTTGCCACATGGGTCTATCCAATAGCGATGATGAGCCTTAGTAATCCATCCTCCCTCAAAGATGATGGGACGCCGGAAAAACCACTTCTTTGCAAAATTCTTTTCCCAATCTTTATAATACCCTGTCATTCCAAATGCATCATGGCGGAGGCTATATCCTTTGGCTATCGCTTCCTCCAGCATTTGCTTGCTATGAAGATTTGGAGCAGCCCAACTCAGCGTATCACCTACAAGTCGATGATAGTTAATCAAAATTGGGACTTTCTTAAAAGTGCGACTATACAAGTCGGTTATCCAGTTGAAAACTTGTTGTTTATTATTATAATCTTGATACCTTACCGCATGCGATTCTCCCCATTTTCCCAATCCATAGGCATCTATAAAATCTACCACATCTGGATTATCAAAGTAATCGGCAAAAGCCTGAATAAACTTCCCGTATTTTTCCTGAAACACAGGATCGTCAGGATATGGCGACCAAATTTTTGGATTGTTGGGGTCTTGGAAGCCTTTTGCTCCTGCCTCTTTTACATAAATAGGAGTATTCTGCCCTTGGTCTCTGCTATCCACAACGATGCGGAAAGCCAGGCGGAGTTTTCTTTTCCTTACGCTTTGAAAAAGTTTGCTAATGCGGGAATCTTTATCCAGCCATTGATATTTTCCTTCTTCAGGTTCCAAAGAGCTCCAACTCGTACGCAAGTAGCATGTGCTCGCGTAGTCAGACACCTTGACTGTCTTACCTTCTCCCACAGGCATGGCATCATACCCTTCCTTTGCCCAGAAATTTTCATCCCAGGTTCTTCCTAAATACATAACCCACCCCGTAAGCGGATTTTTCAACACATGCACTGTATCAGGTTCAAAGCTGTACACTCTCACTTTTGCCTCCATACGATATGCTCCACAAAGCATAGTAAAAAGCGCAAAGATTTGCAAAATATACTTAAATTTCATACACTATTTAGGTTTTTGTGATACAAAGTCCCCTTACCCATAGGAGGGCACTTTCTTTACTAAAAAATATTAATGTTTGATTAATTGGTTACTATATAGATTTCACCATTTTTCCGTATGGTCTTAATCTTTACCATTCCCTCGATAGTTTTCAGGACATCCATAACCGAATCCTGCAACACAAGTTTTCCATATAAAGGCGTAGAATTAACATGATTACAAACTATTTTCACGCCATAATACTGGCTAAGCATCTCTGCTATATCATTCACACTTTCGCCTTGCAACGTCAACACGCCATCCATCCACGAAGTATAATCCTGTGCATCTACCTGCGTCTTTTCCACAAAAGACCCATTCTTGACAACAACCTTTTCTGATGGCTTCATACGCACCAGGTCTTTGTTATCTGTAGTAATCTCTACAGAGCCTTGTGCCAATACCACACTTGACTTACTGTCATCATAATTGGATATATTAAAACGCGTACCCAACACCTTGACTTTAAATTTTCCACTATTCACAACAAAAGGATGCTCAGCATCATGAGCCACCTCCAAATAAGCTTCTCCCTTTATCGAAACCTCGCGTCGTTCTGCGCCCTGGAAAGTTTTAGGATAACTTAGTGTTGTACGAGAGTTAGCCACAAGTTTGGTGCCATCAGAAAGCATGATGGTCATTTTCTCTCCCACAGGCACAATAATATGTTGCATCTCCATTTTTTTAGTACAAGCAGTTAATGTCTCAACACGGCGAGTATCTAAAATCTTCCAAAGACCCAGGCAAACAAACGTCAACAAGATACAAGCTGCAACTGACACACGAGCCCACTGGCGACGATGCGATCGACGCTGTTCGTCATGAATCTTCATGAATGTCTTCTGCTTAATCGAGTTTGAATCCATTTTTTTAGGAAAAGACTGCTCCACGAAAGACCGCAATTTAAGGTCCTCCACAGAGTCGTCATATTTATAATTATTAATATTATCTTCCATTTTCTATTGTTCTTTTATAAGAAGACGCTTTCCTTATTTATATCTATAGGTGCATCTCTCATTATTTTTCCTACTTTTAGCAAAAATCAGCCATGTTTCAACTTCTTTTTCAAAGTGGTCATTGCAAAACCGATATGATAATTGACCGTTGCAAGAGAAATATCCAACATTTCTGCTATTTGCTGATATGGCACTCTCTCTATCTTTGCCAAGAAGAAAACGTGTTTACATTTCGGCGGCAATGCCTCTATGGCCAACTGAAGAGATCTCATCTCTTCGACCGAAATCATATGATCAGCAGGAGTTTCTGTCACAGGAAAACAAAACTGGGTCATTTCGTCCATAGAGACGTTTAAGTGTCTCTTCTTTTCTTTCCTAAGATAAGAAATAGATTTCCTATAAATTAGGGTGTTGAGCCATGCCTTCATGTTCTCAACTTCCATTATTTTTTTTCTGTTTTTCCAAACCTCCAAGAAAACATCACTGACTATTTCCTCTGCCATCTCTTTATTATATAGGATTCCGTATGAATGGTAATAAAGCCCATCCATATATCTGTTCATAAAACTGTTAAAGGCGAGCTCATTTCCTTGAGCAATCAGTAACATTTCTCGTTCCAGATCTTCCATTCTTCAGTTATTTAGGTTAAAATAGGTCTTTCCTAAAACTTTAGGACACCCTTTCACCAATAGAGACGCAAAGGTATCAAAAATATATAAGTTAAAAACAAAGAAAACGCCATCTTTTAATCTTTTTAACATTACATTTAACTGCTGTAATTACTCAGCACCCATATTGTCATGAGTTGTTACGTTAATACTGTGAGTCAACGTGTATTATCAATAAAACTTAAAGTGGTCAACT
>ENA-OPCK01000870-OPCK01000870.1-human-gut-metagenome-genome-assembly--contig:-NODE-870-length-13237-cov-3.172508_pt1 | contig 13237 bp, 19 predicted proteins | sample MGYA00241249_ERZ501478 | MGnify/ENA primary metagenome ERZ501478 (study PRJEB25962, sample SAMEA2042629) | human gut metagenome | biome: human gut; feature: human-associated habitat; material: faeces...
GGGCGTCCATGACGCCGGTTCAAAAAATTGAAAAGAAATGACTGATCCAATTGCAGACTTCCTTACCCGTGTGCGCAACGCATACAGCGCAGGAAACAGAATTGTTGAGATCCCTTCTTCCAAGATGAAGCTGGCTATTGCACAGATTCTGCTGGATGAGGGATATATTAAGAAGTACGACATCGTTGAAGACGGTGGTTTCAAGACCATCCACATCACTCTGAAGTACGGCGCAGACAAGAACGAGAAGATCATCTCTGGTATCAAGAGAATTTCCAAGCCCGGTTTACGTGTATATGCCGGCAAGGAAGATCTGCCTAAGGTTCTCGGCGGTCTGGGTATTGCTATCATTTCTACCAACCAGGGTGTTATCACCGACAAGAAGGCTCGTGAGCTTCAGGTTGGCGGCGAAGTATTAGCATTCGTTTGGTAGTTTTCATGTAACTGTTGTAAGTTAGTAAATTAGGAGGTACGGGCATGTCCAGAATAGGTAGAATGCCAATCGCAATTCCCGCAGGTGTAACTGTAGAAGTTGCAGAAAATAATAAAGTGACTGTAAAAGGTCCCAAGGGTACTCTGGAAAGAGTATTACCCTCTGAGATGGATATTAAAGTAGAAGGAGCAGAAGTTCTTGTAAGCAGACCCAATGATCTGAAGAAGATGAAGTCTCTTCATGGTCTGACCAGAACTCTGATCCACAACATGGTAGTAGGTGTTACCGAAGGTTTCGAGAAGAAACTGGAAGTAAATGGTGTTGGTTACAGAGCGGCTAAGTCCGGCAAGAAGCTGACCCTGAACCTTGGTTACTCTCATCCCGTAGAGATGATCGATCCCGAAGGCATTGAAGCTGTAGTTGAAGGCCAGAACGTGATCATCGTTAAGGGTATCGACAAAGAAAAAGTTGGACAGTTTGCAGCTGAGATCCGCGACAAGAGAAGACCTGAGCCTTACAAGGGTAAGGGTATTAAGTATGCCGATGAGACCATCAGACGTAAAGTTGGTAAGACTGGTAAGAAATAATAGATAAGGAGAGTATGAAGATGGTTAGTAAAGAGTCCAGACAGTTAGTACGTGCAAAAAAGCACATGAAAATTCGTAACCGCTTCAGCGGCACTGCTGAAAGACCTCGTCTTGCAGTGTTCAGAAGCAATAATCATATGTATGCTCAAATTATCGACGATACAGTTGGTAATACTTTAGTATCTGCATCCACTCTTGAGAAAGAGATCAAGGCAGAGCTGGAGAAGACCAATAACGTTGATGCAGCAGCATATCTTGGAACTGTTATCGCAAAGAGAGCAATCGAAAAGGGCATCAAGGAAGTCGTTTTCGACCGTGGCGGTTTCATTTATCAGGGTAAAGTAGCAGCTTTAGCCGATGCAGCCAGAGAAGCTGGCCTGGAATTCTAGGAAAGGAAAGAGGAATACACCATGAAACACACAATCATAGATGCAAGCCAGTTAGAGTTAAATGATAAAGTTGTTACCATCAAGCGTGTAACCAAGACCGTTAAGGGTGGTCGTAACATGAGATTCACCGCACTGGTAGTAGTCGGCGACGGCAACGGCCATGTAGGCGCTGGTCTGGGAAAGGCTGTAGAAATTCCCGAAGCTATCCGTAAGGGTAAGGAAGACGCTGTTAAGCACATCGTAGAGATCAATCTGGATGAGAACAATTCCATCACCCATGATTTCATCGGTAAGTATGGTTCTGCTAACGTTTTACTGAAGAAGGCTCCCGACGGTACCGGTATCATCGCTGGTGGTCCCGCTCGTGTCGTTTGTGAGCTTGCAGGTATCAAGAATATCCGTACCAAGTCTCTTGGCTCCAACAATAAGCAGAACGTTGTTCTTGCAACGATCTCCGGTTTAAGCCAGATCAAGGCTCCCGAAGAAGTAGCAAAGAATCGTGGAAAGTCTGTTGAGGAAGTTCTGGCGTAAGCCGGATCTTCCCGTTAAGTTGACAGGGCCAACAGAAAGGAGTAGAGTATGGCAGACAAGAAGTTAAAGATCACTCTGGTAAAGTCCACTATCGGTGCTGTACCGAAGAATAAGGCAATCGTGGAGTCTATGGGACTGCGTAAGATCGGCAAGTCCGTAGTACTGCCTGATAATGATGCAACAAGAGGACAGATCCGTCAGGTGAATCATTTGATCAAGGTAGAAGAAGCATAATCAGATAAGGAGGTGTTAGGAATGGAATTATCCAATTTAAGACCTGCAGAAGGTTCCAAACACAGTGATAATTTTAGAAGAGGCCGTGGACACGGTTCAGGAAATGGCAAGACCGCAGGTAAGGGTCATAAGGGACAGAAGGCTCGTTCCGGAGCTCCCAGACCCGGTTTCGAAGGTGGTCAGATGCCTTTATACAGACGTATTCCTAAGAGAGGTTTCACGAACAGAAACACTAAGGAAATCGTTGCTATCAATGTAAGTGCTCTGGAGTGCTTTGACAACGGTGCTACCGTTGATGTAAACGCATTAGTTGAAGCAGGAATCATTAAGAACCCCAGAGATGGAGTAAAGATCCTTGGAAACGGAGAACTTACCAAAAAGCTTGATGTAAAGGTAGATGCATTCAGTGCATCCGCAAAAGAAAAGATCGAGGCTCTTGGTGGAACTGCTGAGGTGATGTAATGCTTACAACACTGAAAAACGCATTTAAAATCAAAGAAATCAGACAAAAGATTCTTTTTACACTGGGAATGTTAGTTGTGATCCGTATCGGATCACAGCTTCCCGTACCCGGAGTGGACACGAAGTTCTTTTCTCAATGGTTTGCCCAGCAGACAGGCGGTGCGTTCAGTTTCTTTGATGCCATTACGGGCGGTTCTTTCCTGAACATGTCTATTCTGGCATTGAATATCAACCCTTATATTACATCTTCCATTATCATGCAGCTGCTTACAATTGCTATTCCTAAGCTGGAAGAAATGCAGCGTGATGGTGAAGACGGCCGTAAGAAAATGGTCGCTATCACCAGATACGTAACCATAGCGCTTGCACTGATCCAGTCCACAGCAATGGCAATCGGTTTCGGCAGACAGGGCTATCTGATCGAGTTTAATGCTCTGAATGTAATTACCGCTATCACAGCACTTACCGCCGGTAGTGCTTTCCTGATGTGGGTGGGTGAACGAATCACAGAAAAAGGTATCGGAAATGGTATTTCCATCGTACTGGTGATCAACATCATTTCCAGACTTCCTCAAGACCTGAGCAATCTGTTTGAGCAGTTTGTGTTCGGAAAAGCTCCGGCAACCGCAATTCTTGCAGTAGTGATCATCTTCGCAATTATTATTGCCATGGTGGTTCTCGTTATCATCTTAAATGATGGTGTGCGCAAGATTCCGGTACAGTATGCCAAGAAAATGCAGGGCAGAAAGATGGTCGGCGGACAGACCTCCAACATTCCGTTGAAGGTAAATACTTCCGGCGTTATTCCCATCATTTTTGCACAGTCCATTATGCAGTTCCCGATTATTATCTGTTCCTTTATCGGATATAACGGAACCGGCGTGTGGGCAGAGATCCTTAAGGGTCTGAATTCCGGTTACTGGTGCAAACCCAGCCAGCCGATTTATTCCCTGGGACTTTTGCTTTACATTGTATTGATTGTATTTTTTGCATACTTCTATACATCCATTACATTTAATCCTTTGATGATTGCCGATAATATGAAGAAGCAGGGCGGTTTTATCCCCGGTATCAGACCCGGTAAGCCGACCAGCGATTATCTGAATAAGATTCTGAATTATATCGTATTCATCGGTGCGATCGGCCTGATCATTGTATCTGTGATCCCGTACTTCTTTAACGGTGTGTTCGGTGCAAGCGTATCCTTCGGCGGTACCAGCCTGATCATTATCGTAAGCGTAGTACTGGAGACCATGAAGCAGGTAGAATCTCAGATGCTTGTTCGTAACTACAAGGGATTCCTGGAAGATTAGTAGCATAACAGTAACCGGATGATTTATGATCATCCGGTTATTTTTGTATTATGGGAAAATCTATTGCAAAAAATCCGCATAAAAGTTAAAATATAAATGTTGGGCTGTATTTGTAGCTTATCCATAGAAGAGCAGAGCCTGCAGCTGCAGGCAGATAGGAGCAGATATGAAGATTATCATGTTAGGCGCACCCGGCGCAGGTAAAGGTACACAGGCAAAAATGATCGCTGAGAAGTATGGAATTCCTCATGTATCCACAGGAGATATTTTCCGTGCAAATATCAAGAACGGAACCGAGCTTGGTATGGAAGCGAAGAAATACATGGATCAGGGTCAGCTGGTTCCCGATGAACTGACCGTCAAGATCCTCTTAGACAGAGTTGCACAGGATGATTGCAAGAACGGCTATGTACTGGATGGATTCCCCAGAACCATTCCTCAGGCAGAGGTACTGGACAAGGCACTGACCGAGCTGGGAGATGCTATTGATTTTGCGATCGACGTAAATGTTCCCGATGAGAATATCGTGAAGAGAATGTCCGGCAGACGCGCATGTCTGTCCTGCGGCGCAACCTATCATATCGAGCACATCCCGCCCAAAAAGGAAGGCATCTGTGATAAGTGTGGACAGGAACTGGTACTGCGTGATGATGATAAGCCTGAGACCGTATTGAACCGTCTGAAGGTATATCATGACCAGACCCAGCCGCTGATCGATTTCTATACCAAGAAAAATGTATTAAAGACCGTAGACGGCACCAAGGATATGAAAGAGGTATTTGCGGATATCGTAGCAATCCTTGGCTAAGAAAAGTCCGGATCCCTGACAAACAGCAGAAAAATCCGGAACGGAAAGGTGAATAAAATGGCAGTAACTATCAAATCACAGCGTGAGATCGAGCTGATGAGAGAATCATGCAAAATTTTGGCGGATGTATTCAGCCAGATGGAGAAGGCAGTGCACCCCGGTGTATCCACTCTGGATATCAACAATCTGGGTGAGAAGCTGATCCGTGCCCACGGCTGTATTCCCAACTTCCTGAATTATAACGGATATCCGGCATCTATCTGTGTATCTGTGAATGATGAAGTCGTACATGGTATTCCTCACAAAGATCATATTCTTCACGAGGGTGATATTGTAAGTCTGGATGCAGGATTGATCTATAAGGGGTATCATTCCGACATGGCACGTACTTTCCCGGTAGGTCAGGTCAGTGAAGAAGCAAGACTCCTGATGGAGAGAACCAAGGGAAGCTTTTTCGCAGGAATCGAGATGGCGAAGGCGGGCAACCACCTGTATGATATTTCCAATGCCATCGATGCTTATATTAAACCTTTTGGTTATGGCATCGTAAGAGATCTGGTAGGCCATGGTATCGGCACCAGCCTGCATGAAGATCCGCAGATTCCCAATTTTGCACAGCACAGACGTGGACTGAAGTTACAGGCAGGTATGACGCTGGCGATCGAGCCCATGATCAATATCGGAAGACCGGATGTGGCATGGCTGGATGACGACTGGACAGTTGTCACCGAGGATGGATCCCTGTCCGCACATTATGAGAATACGGTCCTGATCACGGACGGCGAGCCCGAGATTCTGACCATGTATTAAGAGTAATCCACTGCGATTATAATGCGTAAGAAAGGTTAGACTTACGGTATGATAGGAGAACTTGCAACTTCAAAAGCCGGTCATGACAAGGACAGATTGTACATGATCGTCGGTGAAGAGGGAGAATGTGTTTATCTGTGTGACGGAAGGCTGCGTGGTGTAGAACATCCGAAGAAGAAAAAGAAAAAGCATATCCAGATCATACATTCTTCGGCACAGGACACACTGATCCAGATCATAAAGCAGAATCTTCCGGGGGAGCGGGACGAGATCGACAGACAGATCCGCAAGACCCTGGAGGATTATCTGAGTAATAAGTAATGTAAAGAAGTAAAAAGTAGAAAGCTATGGAGGAATTTTATGTCTAAAAGTGATGTAATCGAAATCGAAGGAACCGTTGTGGAGAAGCTTCCCAATACCATGTTCCGTGTAGAACTGGAAAACGGACACAGAGTACTGGCTACCATCAGTGGTAAGCTTCGTCAGAACTTCATCCGTATCCTTCCCGGAGATAAGGTAACACTGGAATTGTCTCCTTACGATCTGAGCAAGGGACGTATTATCTGGAGAGATAAGTAAGTACAATCTGAAGAGAAAATAGCTATGGCTAAAAAAATACGTAACTTTGCTGCCATTCTGGCGGTCAGTGCGGTAGTGGGAACGATGCTTTTGATATTGGTATTCCTGCTTCCGGTAGGGCCGATGCGCAGGAATGTGGAGAAAAGGTATCCGGAATTCTTCCTGATCGTGGGAATTCTGACGTCTTATTTTGATTTCCTGACGTATCCCATCACTACACTGGGAATTCCTCTGTGCTGTTACTTCTTATTAGAAAATGACAGAGCATGGAAGGGCGGCTGCAGCCATTACTTTTATTGTTTTGATTATTAGAAACGTAAAAAAGTGTCAAAAAAATTGAAAAAGATTGAAAAAAGCGTAAGAATACGCTTGCAAAGGAAAGACCGTCATGCTATAATGTAAGACGGTCTTTTTTGAAAGGAGGGTTTAACATGAAAGTTAGATCATCAGTAAAACCGATTTGCGAAAAATGCAAAATCATCAAGAGAAAAGGACGCATCAGAGTAATCTGTGAGAATCCGAAGCACAAACAGAGACAGGGATAATCACCGCTTGATCGTCATTTGATCAGGTATGTGAGTTCTTGTCCGGTTATTATGTGCGGCTGAATTGATCATTATCAAAAATATCAATTTTCATAATAGATTTGGATAGAGCTTACGGGAGATTACTTGTTGATACCATGACGAAAAGATTTTCTAAAATTATCGTCGTGGAAAGATCGGATCGTGTCCGATTGGGTGAGAGCCCCAATCAATTAGTAACTATTGAGCGTACAACTAACAGACCAAACGTACGCACGCACAACGAAAGTTGTGAGCGCAGAAATGTTGCGCAAAGCGTAAGAGATTACGCAGGAAAATGGAGGAAACGTAAATGGCTCGTATCGCAGGTGTAGACTTACCTAGAGAAAAACGAATTGAGATCGGTTTGACCTATATCTATGGAATAGGCAGACCTACTGCTGACAAGCTGTTAGCAGAAGCAGGTGTAAATCCTGATACCAGAGTGAGAGATATTACCGATGATGAGGTAAAGAAGATCAGTGAAGCTATCGAAAAGCTTGGCGTTATGGTAGAAGGTGATCTGAGAAGAGAAATCGCTCTGAATATCAAGAGACTTCAGGAAATCGGCTGCTATCGTGGTATTCGTCATCGTAAAGGACTTCCTGTTCGTGGTCAGAAGACTAAGACCAACGCAAGAACTCGTAAGGGACCTAAGCGCACGGTGGCAAATAAGAAGAAGTAATTGAGATCAAAATGTAACTGTGAGAGGGAAGCAAATGTAAGCATCCCCAGGAAATGAGAAAGTAGGTTAGTTTAAAATGGCTAAAAAAGTTGCAAAGAAAGTAACAAAAAAGCGTGTAAGAAAAAACGTTGAACGCGGACAGGCACATATTCAGTCTTCTTTTAACAATACAATCGTAACGTTAACAGATGCTGAAGGTAATGCTCTTAGCTGGGCAAGTGCCGGTGGTCTTGGTTTTAGAGGTTCAAAGAAATCTACTCCATATGCTGCACAGATGGCTGCTGAAACAGCAACAAAGGCTGCTCTTGTTCACGGATTAAAGTCCGTTGACGTATTCGTAAAGGGTCCTGGTTCAGGACGTGAAGCAGCAATCAGAGCTCTGTCTGCAAGTGGACTGGATGTCTTAAGCATTTGTGATGTAACTCCTGTACCTCACAATGGATGCCGTCCTCCTAAGCGTCGTCGCGTTTAGTGAGAAATCGTCAGAAGACGAAACAATTAATTTTAATGAAGTAACATTAGAACAAGTTGGATGAAAGTGCCGCATTGCGGCACTGTAAACAACCCTCGGAAGTCACTTCCGAAGTATAAAGAAGGGAAAATAAAAAAATGGCAGTAAATCGCGTACCTGTACTGAAAAGATGTAGAGCCCTTGGCCTTGAGCCTTCTTACCTGGGCTATGACAAGAAGTCTAACAGAACCTCTGCAAGAGCAGGCAAAAAGGTATCTGAGTACGGACTTCAGTTAAGAGAAAAGCAGAAGGCTAAGTTCATCTATGGCGTTCTGGAGAAGCCTTTCCGTAACTACTATGAGAAGGCTGATAGAATGAAGGGCATGACCGGTGAGAACCTGATGACCCTGTTAGAGAGCAGACTGGACAATGTAGTGTTCAGAATGGGTTTTGCAAGAACCAGAAGAGAAGCAAGACAGATCGTTGACCACAAGCATGTACTTGTAAACGGTAAGTGTGTAAACATTCCTTCTTACCTGATCAAGGCTGGTGATGTTATCGAGATCAAGGAGAGCGCTAAGTCCATGCAGAGATACAAGGATATCCTTGATGTTACTGCTGGAAGATTAGTACCCGAATGGATCGATGCTGATGTTGAGAACTTTAAGGGAACCATCAAGAATCTGCCTACCAGAGAGATGATCGATGTTCCTGTTGACGAGATGCTTATCGTCGAGTTGTACTCCAAGTAAGTTTTATGTAACCCCAATGAACATTTCCTGTGGAATATTATTCCATGGGATATTGTTCGTAAGAACATGTCAACATATAAAGTTCGCAAAGGAGGGTATTGGCAGTGTTTGATTTTGAAAGACCTAATATTGAGGTTAGCGAGATTTCAGAAGACAAAAAGTATGGTAAATTCGTAGTAAAACCCCTGGAAAGAGGCTATGGTATTACTCTGGGTAACTCCCTGAGAAGAATCATGCTGTCTTCCCTGCCCGGTGCTGCAGTGAGCCAGATCAAAATTGAAGGTGTTCTTCATGAGTTCAGTTCTATTCCCGGCGTAAAGGAAGATGTATCTGAGATCATCATGAACATCAAGAGCCTTGCGATCAAGAACAACAGCGAGACCAACGAGGCTAAGACTGCATATATCGAGTTTGAAGGCGAAGGTGTTGTAAGAGCTTCTGATATCCAGTGTGACCAGGATATTGAAATTCTGAACCCCGACCTTGTAATCGCTACTCTGAGCGGTAAAGATACCAAACTTTACATGGAGTTAACTATTACAAGAGGCCGTGGCTACGTAAGTGCCGACAAGAACAAACACGAAGATTTACCAATCGGCGTAATTGCCATTGATTCTATCTATACACCTGTAGAGAGAGTTAACGTTACGGTAGAAAATACCCGTGTAGGTCAGAGTACTGATTTCGACAAGCTTACATTGGATGTATACACCAACGGAACCCTGGCTCCCGATGAGGCAGTCAGCCTGGCAGCTAAGGTGCTCAGCGAGCATCTGAACCTGTTCATCGACCTTTCCGAAAATGCTAAGACCGCTGAGGTTATGGTAGAGAAGGAAGACGACGAGAAGGAAAAGGTTCTGGAGATGAGTATTGACGAGCTGGAGCTTTCCGTTCGTTCTTACAACTGCTTGAAGAGAGCAGGTATCAATACTGTAGAAGAGTTAACCAATAAGACTTCAGAAGATATGATGAAGGTTCGTAACCTCGGACGTAAATCTTTGGAAGAAGTTCTGGCTAAACTGAAAGAGCTGGGATTACAGCTGAACCCCAGCGATGAGAACTAATTTCAGCTGAACATAAAAAGTTAGATTTCCGTATCCGGTAAGCCCAAAGTGTTCGGATGCGGTTTATCTCTAAATGGCAAAAAACAACGCATTCGGTAAGTAAGTCCAAAGTGCATGGCCGGATGTACCATGAATGGAGAAAGGAAAATTATCATGGCAAAGTACAGAAAACTCGGCAGAACATCTGCACAGAGAAAGGCATTATTAAGAAATCAGGTAACTGCAGTGATCAACAACGGCAAGATCATTACCACCGAAGCTAAGGCTAAGGAAGTACAGAAGATCGTTGATGGACTGATCGCTCTGGCAGTAAAAGAGAAGGATAACTTCGAAACTGTTAAAGTTACCACCAAGGTTGCCCGCAAGGACAAGGACGGCAAGCGCGTAAAGCAGATCGTTGACAAGGAGACCGGTAAGGTCCTGGCTGAGTCCCATCGCGATAAGGATGGCAAGCTGGTTAAGATCGAGAACGGTGTTACCGTTACTGTATACGACGAAGTTGAGAAGGAGATCAAGAAGGATCTGCCTACCAGATCTCATGCACGTCGTCAGATGCTGAAGGTTCTGAACCCTGTAGTTGAGGTTCCCGCTGATGCAGCAGGCAAGAAAAAGAACACCAAGGAAGTTGACCTGGTTGCAAAGCTCTTCGATGAGTATGCTCCCAAGTATGCTACCCGTAAGGGTGGTTACACCAGAATCGTTAAGATCGGTCAGCGTAAGGGTGACGCAGCTATGACTGTTGTTCTGGAGTTAGTTTAATCCATAACTTATAAGCAGACATAAAAATAGCGCTTTCGGAAATGAGGTGGTTTATTTCCGGAGGCGCTTTTTGTGTATTCGAAGTATACAAATCGAGTAGGAGACAGTCTACTCGATTATTACAGGAAAATGATTGCTGACAAGCGGCTTACTCCACTACCTTCTGAAAATGCTGATAATCCTTGCAGGAGTTCCAGTGACCTCCCCAGGTGAAACCATGTTCCTTAAATAACTGATAGCACAGATCGTTTTCGTCAATTTTGTAGGGGAAGGAAGAGGTTCTGTCTGCATAAGCGGAAGCGTTTGCAGGAGATACCTTTTCGCTGCCATCCTTATTGTAAGTAATATAAGGATTATAAAAGGGATTGATATCGATCGCCAGCCCTAATGCATGCTTAGACAGGGAGGAAGTTCCTTCCACCGGGCGGTAGTTGAAGCAGGAGGTATTGTTATCCTCCATGGATGCGAGGTCATCCCCATCATATTCATCGATCAAAAGTACCTTTTCCAGCTGATATTCATTACAATACAGCTCGTAGAAGATCTCTGTCAGGTCCTGCGCGATCGCCTTGTTACAGATTAATTCCCCTTCTGCAGGATTTCCTTCAAAATTATAATGCCTTATATGTACATAGCGCAGATCGTCATAGCTAATTTCGACAGATTTCAACAGTGTTTCCGAAGAACTATCAGAGTTATCCACAGTGGCTGGATAAGAAACACCTGTTATATATCGTTTTAACTTTTCGGATAACGGCTCATAATAGAAGCCGTCGGACAGCGTGGTCCGCTGGTCGGTCAATAGCTCTCCGTTCAGGGAATAACCGGTCAAAACAGTAGTTTCCGCCATGGAAGATCCTTCCTGCAAGTTTTCTGTCGCATTTTCATTGGAATTGTCGACGACTGGTGTAGGCTCCGGGGTAGGTGACGGCTCTGCCGTCTGATAAGCCAGGGAAGGATTGTCCGCCGCATAATCCCCCAGAGTGTAGGAACTGTGTTGGGATACCCTTAGCAGTCCTCCGGCCACGACAGTGATGAGCGCAAGGATACCCACCATCTTCCATATTTTATTGCGATCGATCGGATTCATAGAATGCCTCCTCGTTTTATTTTCTGAAATGTTCTGCAATAGAAAGATACAACCATAACTATAAAGGTTTTTGGAAAGCAGTACAAGAGATTTTGAAAAAGTCAGGTCAGTTCCCTGTTAAGTGTTGTAAATCTGTGCATAATCTAGTAAAATAGGAACGATATCTTGCAAAAGCAGAAGACAGCTGATTCTCCGGCACTAAGCGAATATGGAATGGAGATTATTTATGAAGATCATTAAAGCAAATAATGTAGTATATGAATATATTCGTCGGGATGAAGAGGGAAATGTGGAAGGGATCACAAGAGCAGTGAATGATGTTTCTCTTGATATAGAGCAGGGACAGTTCATAGCCATCCTCGGACATAACGGTTCCGGCAAGTCTACTCTGGCAAAGCATATGAATGCCATCTTAAATCCGACAGAGGGAACACTCTGGGTCGATGGTATGGACACGAAGGATGAGGACAACATCTGGAAGGTCCGTCAGACAGCCGGCATGGTGTTTCAGAATCCGGATAACCAGATCATAGGACAGGTAGTGGAAGAAGATGTGGGATTTGGCCCGGAGAACATGGGGATCCCCACGGAGGAGATCTGGCAGCGTGTGGAAGAGAGCTTACGAGCGGTAGGTATGTACGAATATCGAAAGTATTCCCCGAATAAGCTGTCCGGTGGTCAGAAGCAGAGAGTGTCTATTGCCGGAGTACTGGCCATGCATCCCAAATGTATTGTATTGGACGAGCCGACTGCCATGCTGGATCCCAGTGGACGTAAGGAAGTCATCCGTGCAGTCCGCGGATTGAATCAGGTGGAAGGTGTTACGCTGATCCTGATCACCCATTATATGGAAGAAATTATTCATGCGGACAAGGTATTTGTCATGGATGAGGGAAAAATTGCCATGCAGGGTACCCCCCGGGAAATCTTTTCACAGGTGGAGCAGCTGAAAAAGCTACGGCTGGATGTGCCGCAGGTAACGCTGTTATCGTATGAATTGCAGAAACGCGGAATTCCGCTGCCGAATGGCATATTGACAAGAGAAGAGCTGGTCAATGCACTGGGCTATGGAAAAACCGACAGGAAATAGTGGCGGGGATGGCAGCGAATGAAAGTACCCGGGAAAGGATCGAAAAAATGTCTATCATATTAGATCATGTGAATTATGTATACGGTGCAGATACACCGCTGGCAGTTCATGCCCTGAACGATGTCTGCCTGAAGATACCGGATGGACAGTTCATCGGTATCATTGGGCATACCGGTTCCGGTAAGTCCACGCTGATGAACATTCTCGGCTGTCTGGATATTCCAACCTACGGGACCTATTATCTGGACGGGCAGCCGGTGAGCGACATGAAGCCTTCCGTACTCGCAGGCATTCGAATTATGATATGAAAAAGCTCCGCAGCAAGGTAGGGCTGGTGTTCCAGTATCCGGAGCATCAGCTGTTTGAGATCGATGTATTCAGCGATGTCTGTTTCGGACCGAAGAATCTGGGACTGGATAAAAAAGAAGTGGAGCTTCGTGCATACGATGCTCTGAAAAAAGTAGGACTGCCGGATGAGCTTTTCTATCAGTCACCCTTTGAACTGTCCGGTGGGCAGAAACGTCGTGTGGCGATCGCCGGAGTGCTGGCAATGAAGCCGGAAGTGCTGATCCTGGATGAACCCACTGCCGGGCTGGATCCTAAGGGAAGAGATGAGATCTTACAGCAGATCAAAAAG
>ENA-OPCK01000871-OPCK01000871.1-human-gut-metagenome-genome-assembly--contig:-NODE-871-length-13215-cov-33.424772_pt1 | contig 13215 bp, 15 predicted proteins | sample MGYA00241249_ERZ501478 | MGnify/ENA primary metagenome ERZ501478 (study PRJEB25962, sample SAMEA2042629) | human gut metagenome | biome: human gut; feature: human-associated habitat; material: faeces...
ATGCATCAAGCTTCATGGTAGGTACCGACGAGTTTGCCGTACCATTGGGCGACCTCATCGACGTGGCAGCCGAGATTGAGAAGGCAGAGGCTCAGCTCAAGCACCTGGAGGGCTTCCTGATGGGTGTACGCAAGAAGCTCAGCAATGAGAACTTCGTAGCTCACGCTCCTGAGAAGGTAGTGGCCCTGGAGCGCAAGAAGGAAAGCGACTCTGTAGAGAAGATTGCTGCCCTGAAGGCTACCATCGAGGAACTCAAGAAGAAGTAACAAATTCTTTTTTTATATATGTTGAATGTTGAGTGTAGAATGATGAATGCAGAATCTCAGGCGGATGAATTCGTCAGCCATTCTGCAACTCAACATTCAGCATTCAACATTCAACTTTTTTATTATGATCAAGAAGCTTTTCACCTTATTTATATGTATGTTTTCGTTCGCCATGACTTTCACCAGTTGTAGCGACGAGGCTTTTGATGTGGATAGCGTCAACAAGCAGACCATCCTGGTATATTATCCATGGACAGGCAGTACCACCAGTTCGGGTCTGAAGCAATACCTTGCCAACAACATCGACAGCATCTGCCAGGGTATCGTAGCCAAGAAAGGACTCAGTGACTCACGTGTGATGGTATTTTTCAGCGAGAAATACAACAAGAGCATACTCTACGATCTGCAATACGATGCCGCCAGCAAGACGGTGAACCGTGTGCCCGTGAAGACCTACGAGGACAACAGCTATTGCACGGCAGAGGGATTCGCCAACCTTCTCAATGAGGTGAAGCAAAATGCCGAGGCACTCAACTATGCCCTCATCATCGGAGTACATGGTTCCGGATGGACCTATGCAGAAGATTGGGTGAATTATCCGAACTATGCCCGTCCTGGCTTCGGAAGTACAGCCACAGCCGGCAAGGCATCCAGTACATTCAGCGGCATCCAGTTTGGTAGCGACCCAGACCATCCTGTTACCCGCTTCTTCGGAAGTGTAAATTCCAAGAGTTATGCCATGGACATCCCAACCCTGGCAGAAGGAATCAGACAGAGCGGAATGAAGATGCAATACATCCTCTTCGATGCCTGCTATATGGGAAATGTGGAGACAGCCTACGAACTGAAGGATGTCACCAACTATCTCATCAGTTCGAGCAGCGAGGTGATGGCTATAGGCTTTCCATACCGAAGCATCTGGAGCATGCTCAATTCCGCAACGCCCAACTATTCCGGCATCGTGAACGGTATTGTCAACTTCTACAAATCCAGCGACGTACCTTATTGCAACATGGCAGCCATCGACTGTCGCGAGATGGATAACCTGGCTAGCGTCATGAAGGAAATCAACAGCAAATATACGCTCGATTCCTCCATTCCTCTAGAAACGATCCAACCTCTCGGCGGCTTCACTCCTAACCTGTTCTATGACATGTCGGTATATGTAGATAGCCTCAAACCAAGCGGTTACCTGAAAGACCAGTTTACCGCCCAGATGCAGAAAACCATCAAGGCTGCTGCACATACCGATGAGGCATTTACCATGCTGAAGGACCCGTATAGAGGAACCATCTTCCAGGTGAAGAGCTATTGCGGTCTTTCCATCTCCGACCCGAGCCAGCACAGTGTAGCCCTCAAAGGAAGAGAGAAGACTGGATGGTGGAAGGCAACCCACTAATAAAGTTGAATGTTAACATTTAAAAATTAAAAGGACAAAGATGGAATTTTTTATAATCGATCGTAATGGACAACAGGCAGGTCCTTTCAGTTTCGACCAACTTGTACAGAAGGGTATCAGTCCCGAAACACTGGTGTGGAAACAGGGAATGGCAGATTGGACTCCTGCCTGGAAGGTAGAGGAACTGAAAGCTGTACTGGAAGCAATAAGAGCCAACCAGCAGCAGGATTATCAGAAAGCCCAGCAGGAAGCCTATCAGCAGGGATTCCAGCAGGGAGCAGCAATGAATTCGAATTTCCAGCAGCAGCCCAAGAAGAAGACGAGCCATTTCGCGATGAAGATGGTGATCGGTCTCATCATTTTCATCCTTGCCATATTTGCCATAACCAATCCGGGCGCAGATGCTCATAAGGAGAAGGTGCGCACGGAGGCAAGCAAGGCAGTAGAAAAGGCGGTAGGATCTACCGACAACAATTTCTTCTCGCAGGCGCTCCGCTCTGTAGCCAAGATGATGGCTGGCAGCGTGATGGACGAAGCGATGAACCAGCTTTTCGAATACCACAACTATATCGTTTGCTCTACGGGTTCTGTAGAGTTCAACGGCAAGCCGCATACCGTGAGTTTCGGTATTCTCGGCAACGTCTATACGATGAATGCCGACGATATGGTGAAAGCACTGGAATCAGCCGATAATCTCCATATCGAGGAGTCAGAATCAAATGTATCCTCTGACACTCCTAACATGGATGGATCAGATTCAGAAGCCAATGTCAATGACAATCAGGCTGACAGCGATGAAGGCGGCTTCAGCACAAGAATGCAGAAGAAACTGGAAGAGAAAGCCAATCAGGCTTTCGATAAGGCGGCTGATAAAGTGAGCAAGAAGGTAGAAGAGAAAATCAACCAGAAGCTCGAAGAAACCACCGATTCTTCCAGCATCGAAAAGATAATCGATAAGATCCTGGAGTTATTTTAACGGCATATAATACAAATCTCCCTATAAGCAGGCGACATTCGCCAGACTTATAGGGAGATTTTTTGGTTAAAATAGCCTATCAATAGCAGCACAGATATCAGGCTACTTCCAGAAAATCGGGAGAGCGGGATATCTTGACCACCACTGCGTGATGACGCACAAACTGCATGCGGATGCGGGCAATGAGAAGATCATAGCACTCCTCGCTATGAATGAGAAAACCCAGATGGAGACACTCTCCTACAATGATGCAGTGGTTGCGCCAACCATGAATGCCATTACCCCTGGAGAAGGACACACGGGAATCAACATGGGAGTCAACCCCAGAGGCTGCATCTGCCAGTCTTATATAATAAGGTAATGCCAGCTTGCTGTTGCGCTGCAGGGCATACTCGCCTTCCGGCAGACAATGCACATCCTCCTCCAACGTATCACAAACATGCTGACCATCAATCAGCAATCTACCACTTACGGCATGATGATAACTGCCAAAACGTTCTATAGCTATTTCCATATACTTTTGATTTTTCCAAACTGTTATTTTTTAAACCTTGCCCCATCCCCATCTTCTCTCCATATCCGTGTAAATAATATTCAAGGAAGAGAGAATCAGGCAAAAACGCCCGAAAAAAGGGGAAAAAAGAGATTGAGAATTTTCCCTTAAGGGTTTTTATTTTTTTCCTTAAGGGTTTTTAATTTTTTCCTTAAGGAAAACGACAGCTTCTCTTAAGAGATTTTTCCGCCACGCTTAACTTGTAAAGTTATTTATTACTACCAATGCTATATCCCCACTCCATCCGGCTCTCCAAGATAGTAAAAGATATAATCTACCATCTTGGGCGTGAAACTATGCAGCGAAGGCTTATAACCCAATTCCTGCAGTTTGACATAGAGCGGAGTGCAGCGCTTCACCCAATCCATAAACTCATCTCTCGCCGCATGCCCCTTGGAACGGCTGTGAGGACAGTAGAGGTGAGCAAGCTCCTGCTTGCTCATCACTCTACGTTCTACAAAATGTTGCTTGGTAACATTCATCTAGTTTTAATTTTTAGTTAGTAATCTATTCTTCTGCGAAGATACAAAAAAATCGGATAGGGTGTTTCATCTGATTACAAAATTTAATATTTACAATTCAGATGTAACAAGGGCTGCAGCGTGGTGGCATCAAAGCTGGGACACGCCTTCTGCACTCCAGGCAGGTCACGATGCCCCAGAATGGTGCGGATGCCGGGAAACTGTATCTTCAGCTGAACGATCAGCTTCTCCATCGCCTTCTTCTGCTCCCCGGTACGGGTATCCGCCACATTGCCGTTCTCATCCAATCCACCCTCATAGCAGATTCCGATGGAATGTGCATTCCAGCCACGGGCATGGGCACCCATGCGCTCCAGCGGACGGGTGGCAGTACCTTGCCGTCACGGCTGATGAAGAAATGGTAACCGATGTAACGCCAGTGGTTCACCTCCACGTGGTCGTGGTAAAGCTGATGCACGGTGTAAGGGTTGTTGCAGCGGGTTGCGCTGCAGTGTACCACAATCATTGTAATTTCTCTAGTCATAAGCTGATGTTTTTAATGTTTCAACACTGCAAAGATAAGACATTCTCCTAACTCCAACTGGCGATAGCCGTCGATTTCCGGCGAATTTCCGCCTACCCCGGAATGTTTTATATTTAGTTAACTAGTTACCTCTCGTGGGAGAAATGTCTAGATAGTTACTTCTCGTAGGCAAACTTACCAAAGGGTTACATCTCATCAGAGAAAACCGTTACATCTCGCGGGATATCGCCTTTTACTAGTTACCTCTCATTGCAACGGCATTTTTCATCTATCTGATTATCTGATAGTTATAACACAAAATAGCCCCACAAGAAATATGATTATATGATATATAAGAAATAAACAAGAAAAATGGTCTTGATGGGTTCTCAAACTTTTTTCTCTTTTTTTCTAAAAAAACTTGTAAAATACTTGTTAGTCTCAGAAATTTTATATATCTTTGCAGCGCTCTTTCTGTAGAAATACAGGAGGAGCAGACATACGGCATCCTGTTGGCAGGATGCCAAAGCATGATAAATGCTGAGTTTACATCTCAAAATCCCTTGTAAGGTGTGGAGCTAAATCCTTGCATGGGGTACTCAATTGTAAATTCAGGCTAGATTTTTCGTGCGCATTCTCTATGAATGAATCATACGGGGGTGCGACAAGGGATAATTCTGGCCTGATGAGAAAATTGAGTAAAGGGTCAGAAAAATAGCTCCAACAATATTTTTGACCCTGTTGAGATTTCGCATCACCCAGATTTGTTTTCATTGCCGCCCCCATTTTATAGACTAAAATTAAACAACGAGCAATGAACAAGAATCTAACATTCAACGTAGCCGAAGCCACAGAGCTTGGCACTCATTGCGCCCTGCATCACAGCTACAGCCCGCAAGAACAGAAGTACATCTTCAGACTTGACGTGTACAACCAGAAACAGATCAAAATGGCTATCAGCCAGAACGCACACCATGGTCAACTGGACCTCAATGGTTTCGAGCATCTCGAAAATATGTTACGTTTCGAGGTACCCTACAGAGCTTTGGAAGCTACCAAATCTCATTACAACAGCCTGGAGACTGCCCTTATCGACATAGGCAAAAAGCCGGTCTATATCCCTTACACCGTCGCAGATTCTGGCAATCCTGGAACAAACCACTTGTGCTACAAGCAGTTCGACTACCTCTACCACTTCGTTGACTACACCAAGAAGGGTCAGGAGAAGAGAGCCATCCTGGAGATGCCGATTCCCGTGGCTCAGTATTACTTCGCCCTGGACCTGGGCTACTTCAAGGTTTCGCCACAGCTTTACGAGTCATTCCATCACCAGTCTTCCCGCTGCCTTTATCTCCTGACAGAGAGCCGACTGAAGAAGGGCTACACCAAGTTTACGCCTCCCGAGATCCTTGCGCTCCTCACCAGCCACACCCAATATCGCGGCACGGGGAATCTGGAATATACCCAGCTTTCTACTGCTGAAGAAGAGATCAGAAATGCCTACAAGCTGAACCGTCTCGACTATATCGTGATACACACGCTAGAGACTACCCGTAACCAGGTAGTAGGCAAATACGGCTGCTTGGTAATCTTCGGCCTCAAGTACCGCAACGATGACCCAGATATGCTGAGCGATGAAGACAGAACAAAGCTGACAATGAAGAAACTAAACTTTAGAAAGCTACTCACCTCTTCCTACTGGAACGTGAGCCACAAAGTGGCAGAGGAGTTGAGCGATCGCCTCACCCTGTCAGACCTGGATGCCGTGAACCAGTGCTTTCTGGCAGCTTATGCGGCGAAGGCAAAGCACGAGATCAAGAATCCCGCAGGGTATATCGTGTCCAGCCTGAATAAGGTTCTGAAGAAGAAATAACAGAAATCCCCCAAAGCCTTGAATCTGTGTAAATCTGTGGAATCTGTGGGATTTTATTCTTTGTCCCACAGATTTCACAAATTTACACAGATCTCTACCTTAAAAATATGGGATCCTAACTTTTTCTGAAACTTTTCACGGAAATCTCTTGCAGGTTTGAAAATAAAGTCGTAACTTTGCGCTATATAATTTTAAAACGGATGGTTATGAAGTATTTAGATCCTAAGGCAGACCTTACGTTCAAGAAGATATTCGGCAATCACCCCGATCGATTGAAAAACCTTCTGAATACCCTTCAGTCACTCAATGAAGATGAACTGATACAACAGCAACAATATCTGCCGACAACAGAAGAACTAGAGATCTCCGGCTTTACGGATGCCGAACTCAGAGCCTACGACAAGTTCTGGGATTCCGTAAGTGTCGAAAGAACCCTCCTGGATGACAGATATCAAAAAGGTAAGGAAGAAGGAATAGCTGAAGGCATGGAAAAAGGTATGTCACAACGAAGCCTTGAGATTGCCCGAAAGATGTTGGCAAAGGGCTTAGATGATACCACTATTATGGAAATGACAGGGTTAAGCCTGGATGAAATCAGGCTGTTGACCTTGAATCTGTGAAATCTGTGGGACAAAGAATAATCCCACAGATTACACAGATTTACACAGATCTTTATCTTAAAATATGGCATCCTAACTTTTTCTGAAACTTTTCACAGAAATCTCTTGCAGGTTTGAAAATAAAGTCGAAACTTAGCGCTATATTATTGACGGACATATCCGGCGCTACGAAAATATCAAAACATCTTGAAGATGAATGTCTATCAGGCAGTTTTCCCACTTTTTATTTGGTCGTTTCAGGAAAAAAGCGTAATTTTGCAGCGAAACTAGATGTTGAACTTTAAAATAATTAAATATGGCTCTTAAAATAAAAACTCGTGAAGAAGCAATTGCTGTATTACGTGACATGGTAAAACGTAAAAAAGAAATGGAAGCAAAGGCTCAAATAGAATTTGCCCAAGCACGCAAGGAGGCTGCAAACTGCTATGCAAGCCTTTAACTTAACTCGCCTCAATTTTCATTCTCCTTACAAGGTCTGGATAGATAATGGTTCATACAAATTCTTAACAGATTACGGTGTTCAGTATAGAATAGAATTTGTAGAAAACAATAATATTTGGGAGGATGAAAAGGCGTACGAATTCGGTATTCTAAATGAAAACAAGAAGAATTCTCCAAACGATTCTAAAGTTAAAGAGACCATACAATGTATCATTGAGGAATTCTTTCTCACGAATCCAGACATTCTTTTATATCAATGTGAAACGGGTGATAGCAGACAGGCAATGCGAGCTCGACTTTTTACAAGATGGTTCAACGAATTCGATAAACGAGATCGGTTTTGTGTTAAGATTTCAATTCTTAGAGATGAAGAAGTTGACAATTACATAGCCATTATTGTTCAAAAGAGTAATCCTAAATTGAATGACATTCTTCGTGATTTCGATGAGTTTATCGGCTTCTTTGGTACAAAACCAGAATAATAAATCAAAGATAAACAGAAAATCCCCCATCCTACTTTCTCAAGCCGGATGGGGGTTTTGCTTATGTAATAATTAAACCTAAAAAACAAAAGCAAGTATCAACTCTTCAGGAGTTGGTATTTATATTTATAGATATATGATTTCTTTTGGATTTTCGGATTAAAAGCCCTGCCGGCTTTCACAAGCAGGCAGGGATCATTATAAGTAAAAGATGTAAATAGATGTACCACTGTACAACCTACTTATTAAAACTATAAAATTAATCTTGCAGATTCTACACACATTAATCTGCTTCCTTGAATATGAAGGAGGCATATTCACATATACCCGCAATCAATAGACTCTAATTCTTGCGATTATTTACCACAGGTTATCTCTAGCCTACCTATTATATATCGAACTGTCTTTTTAGAAAACACCCCGGCGGCGACATAACTTCCGCCGAGGCGCGGCATTTTCATGCGCATTCTATGAAATGAATTTCTTCCGTTCTTACCCCGAGGGCGGATCTGGTGCCCTCGGGATATGCATTTATTACGTGCTAAGCTATATTTCGTTTTCGGCGGAGGGTGCATAGGGCTGTCTTCCGCTAGGCATTCCACCCCGCTAGACGTCCCGACGGATTTGCAATCCGTCGTAAAAAAGGTTCGACCTATTAAGCCGGGGGATTTGTAATTCCCTATCCCATCGATATGCCGGCTAGTGCCTGGGGCTGGGGATTGCAAATCCCCAAAGCATAAAGAGGTTAGGTCAGTTTTTGACGGCAGATTGCAAATCCGCCGGAACGCCTAACGGCTCTTTAATCCACAATACTGAATGTACCTACAGGAATCTCCTGGGCAGAAGCTACCGAGAGATAGATAATGCCATATTCGCCCGGACCCAACTCAGAGGCTGGGATGTCGAGGAGATAACTCTGTGCACCATACTTATGTCCTGCAAAGGCGAGGAACCCCTTCTTCTTGGCATCAGAACTGCCCAGGAGCGAAGGCTTCAGAGTAAGCCACTGGATTCTTCTGTCCTTCTTGGATGCCTTGAATCGCACGATACGGTAGATACCCATCGGATCCACCTCGTTCTTCTCAGCCTTGATCAGCAGACGGATTCCATTACCGGCATTCTTTACCTGATAAGCTGAAGTGCCGCCCTGGAAGGCGATATCCATTCCTTCTACGCCAGCAAGATTATCTACGGCATCGGCAGCAATACCTACACCGGCTGCAGTACCCATCACTCTCAAGCCACCTTCCAGTCCGGAAAGGCTTCCGGTGCTGGCACCAATCAGCCCTCCAGCAAGACCGAGATTGCTTGCAGCACCGGCTATCTTGGAGAACTTAGAGAATTTGCTCTGATGTTTCTCCACCTTTCCGCTCTCTTTCGGGAGGACGTCGAAGGTGGAATCACTGGTCAGAACACAGTAGCTGTTGATAAACTCCGGTTCTGGAACCACAATATTTTGCGCATGTGCTGTGCAGAACAAGGCACATGACAAAAGTAAGAACACATATTTTTTCATTTACTATTTTTGTTTTTATTATTTGTATTTACAATCGAATCGTCCGTAAGACATTCAAACAACTTCACCTATGCCTCCCCCGCTGCTGTAGCTCTCTGTGAAGAGACCACCAGCGAGCGAGGGGGCGAGGCTTTATATATAATTGCTTCGAAGATATACTTCATTGATAACGTCAGCCCAGACTAGGCGTTCCAGTGCAGGTTAGACGTTCCACCCCCGTTAGGCGTCCCGACGGATTTGCAATCCGTCGTAAAAAAAGGTTCGACCTATTAAGCCGGGGGAATTGCAATCCCCTATCCCATCGATATGCCGGCTAATGCCTGGTTGCTGGGGATTGCAAATCCCCAGAGCATAAAGAGGTTAGGACATTTTTTGACGGCGGATTGCAAATCCGCCGGAACGCCTAACGGGGGATGGGCATATCCGGTGCACAGGAGGTCTACCTGTATGGAGCAAATCCTCGGGCACATAAACCATCAAAGGTATTCGCTATTGAGCACATTTGACTTATTTTATCGTGATTGTAGCCATATCCCGAACAATTATGTTCCACATCCCACCAACTCCACGGCGAAGTGTTGGTAAATTGATAATTGAATATCCAAACTAGTTGAGGACCATTATGGCCATAGGTCCAATAATGATATTGTGTGAATTTCTCACCATAAATAGCTTTGTTATTAGGAGCCTGCCCGGCTTTAATCCAGCAAGCTATCGCCCAAGTAATTTCTTTGAAGGTATCATTATAATCGAATAAACCGGTTAAAATATCGAAATCGAACTTACCTTTTCCTAACTTCGGGTGATTCACGTCAACCTCAAAATATTGTAGAGAAGATGCTCGCATATTATATACAGTTGCAGTTCCCTGTCCATTATACATCAAGTTTTTCCTGCCCACATAAACAGAGAAATTTGCATACTTTAAAACATAATTAGGCGGAAACATCGTACCTCGCCAAATGGTGAACCATGTTTCGTCATCAGATCCCGGATGATATTTATATTCGCCTGGTCTATCAGGATCCGTCGGCATTCTGAGAGGTGCGCTCGCTTTAATCTTGATCTGCACAACAAATGGAGTTGCATTTTCCTTAGCATGCGTTTCATCCCCCATATTATTCATACAAGGAGAAGTAAAGTTATGTTCATTCTTGCCTATCAGATTCTCGTACTGCTTAATTTCCTCATACTTGTATGTAGTAGAACCATCTGCTGATGACTCTTTAGTTTCATAAGCAATACGAGCAGTTATCTTTTCAACTGTATTAGGATACTTCAGAGTCAAATTGAACGGATCACCATTGGCACTGATATTATGCGAAGTGTATGGTTGCCCATTAAGACCATTTCTATCTTTGAAAAAGGTTACTTCCGCTTGTACACCAGACGAATTGACACGATATGTATATGTATTACCTGCCTCCCATTTGTTTTTTGCTTGTTCAGCAGCCGTAGCATCTTGCAGGGCGCCTGTCAGCGTAACCTTCGCAGCCTTTTCATCTTCCACAACCACCTCTACCATTGCATTATCAGGCAGCGTCTGCGGCATCATGAAGAAGGTCTGGTCTTCTTTTGTAATGGCATTATCTGTATCATTTTCCTTCACTTCTTGTGTGGTTGCCTGAGTGAAGTTTTCTGTATCGTTTGCTAAATTCGACCAGGTAAATTGAACCTCACCCTTATCATCGGTAGTTACGGCTAAATCACCTTTATATTTCACACCCTTCAAAGCAACAGAGGTTACCTTGGTGCCTGTAGGCAAATCGCCCACCACGAACTTCACGGCAGCAAGCGAATGCTTGAAATCTAAGGATGTAGCATTGCCATCTGCCGGTTCTGACGCATCCTTCTTGACTGCAAACATCAGGTCTTCCTGCTTAGATACATCTGTGGGTACAGTATATGAAATAGAAGAGAAATCTTCATTGTTTAATGTCATGCCGGATGGGATGCCGTTTGTGCCTTCTGAGTTGTATGGATACCAGGCATAGAAGTCGAGAGGCTTTCCGTTGAGCCAAAAATAATCTGTTTCCGGCTTCCATGAATCATCAAACTTCTTGATTTCTACATGATCCATATATTTCTGGCTGCCCAGGAATGCAGTGACTCCAAATGAACTCATGCCATCGGCATTTGTTATCTGCGTACCACGGGTGAAGGTAGGGTTATCGGTAGGGAAACCTTCTGTTACCTCGCTTGTGAGATAAACTGTTTTTCCGTTGAGTTTTCCCTCCATTTCCACGGGTTCACCCATCTGTTGTGCCTGAGGTGACATCCATGCGCTTCTTGATCCATTGATGTCACTCCATCCACCGTTTGCTTTCGCATTGACGCTGAAAGTCACGAGTCGGTTGCCCTTGCCGTCGGCATGATTGTCGTCGTTGCAAGCGCAGAGTGTCGCCAAAGCTATGAGCGACAAGCCTATCAGTTTATTTTTATTGCTCATATCGTATTTTTCCTTTTAATTATCTTTTGATAGATTGGCTTGCTGCAGTGATTCGCTTTCTGAACATGACGTAAAGGATGCGAGTACACTGAGTGCCAATAAACTGCTTTTATAAGTTTTCTTCATCATAATGGTTTCTTTTTATTCTTTTTCTTACGCCATTTTTTTGGAGTTAAAGGAATTGGAGAATTCCTGGGCTCAACATAACGTGAGGGGGAATCTCCAATTCCTTGAATTTGATTTTTTATTGTGAATGTAATGTAGGAGGATTACTTCTTCTTGGCAGGAGAGTTTCCAGGCTGAGTTGTCGGAATTGTACCTGTAGTACCGTCAATATTAATTGTATTTTCTGTCCACTTGTTAACAGTTACCTTGAAGGCAATCAACTCACCGAAGATATTCTCACCCTTATTAGGATTTTTGTCTTCACCTGGTTTTACAATAGGACGATCCTCATTCTCCTCTGGATTTACAGGATCAACCTTACCGCAACCCTTAGACAAATCAAGAGTATAGATATACTTATTACCCTTTAACCATGTTGGCTTTGCAGCTCCCACGGTTTCAATAGGAATGGCAACAGCAGCCCAGCCGCAGTCTGAATCAGCACCTGCACCAGCTGGATACATATATTTACCAGTAGATTTATTTTTCACATTAAGCAAGATAGAGATGTATGCACCATTATCGTAGTTGTCACCACTTTTATCTTTTGTTCCTGCCCATGCATCAATTGTCTGAGGTATAAGCATTGCACCGCAATCTGTTGCAGGGGCTACAGCCAACAGTTTTGTCAAATCAGTTGGAGTCCCACTTGTTTCCAATTTGACTGCATCATTAAAGATAACCTCATATTTGGTCTTTTCACCCCAATCAGACCATACACCTGTAGAGTGTGTATATGTTCCACTCTTGCAAACAGAAGCTATACGGATTCCCTTGATGTGATATTCGAGATTAGGATTCTGGTTTTTAACCTGAATCTTAATCTGTGAAAGAACATGATCCATATTTAAAGTAACACCAGCAACATCATTTGTACTAGTCTCAGAACCATTAGCTGTACCAAGAATCAAATCCTTCTGATCCTTAATGGCTGATGCTGGTGTAACATTGGTAAATTTAACCTCGTCCAAAGTAATGGTAGGAGTCTCTGCGCTCCATTCATTAGCTGCAGGTGAAATAGCAACAAACTTATATGATCTATTTTTCTCCCAAACCAAAGTGCTTGTCGGGTCAATAAAGCCAGCAATATCTACGCCTCTTGAAAAAAGTTTATCCGAGAAGTAAGCTGTACCATATTCTGGATTACTTTGCTTATTGTAGAATGCAGTAACCCACATATTCTGAAGGTTATCTGTTGTCAACTCAGCACCACGGCTATTATAACTAACCGTAGGACGGAAAGTAATTGCGGAGCTCTTCGCAACATCTGTGGTCTCCTCTGAAGAGCAAGAAGAGAGGGCGATGGCAGCAGCTGCCATCATGTAAAACGCTTTTTTCATAATTGATACTTTTAAAAAATTAATACTATGTTTTTATATCTTATTAATGATAGATAATATCCTTATTAATGATATTCTTATCTTTATTAACGATATTCTATTCTACATTTTGATATCTATGTATATCTCATTCCATTTGCTTACGCTCGGC
>ENA-OPCK01000874-OPCK01000874.1-human-gut-metagenome-genome-assembly--contig:-NODE-874-length-13196-cov-3.356366_pt1 | contig 13196 bp, 20 predicted proteins | sample MGYA00241249_ERZ501478 | MGnify/ENA primary metagenome ERZ501478 (study PRJEB25962, sample SAMEA2042629) | human gut metagenome | biome: human gut; feature: human-associated habitat; material: faeces...
CCCCAGCCACTACAGGGCCTGCAAGCGGGCCTCTTCCGACCTCATCTATACCACATATATATCCCTTATCAGCGTATTTTCTCTCAAATTCAAACATTTTATAGCTGCGGGCTTTTTCCTTTTCAAGAGCATTGATCTTTTTCTGAGCGGACGCTATGATCTTCTTTACCCCATCTCTCTCATCGTCGCCATACTTCTCGATAAGCCCCGAATATTCACTTATATCAGCATCAGCAAATACTTTTTTTATCTCCGCTATACTTTCCATATGTCCTCCACCTAAAAACAAGGACCATTGCCACTTTTTTAGGCAACAGCCCCTGATATCTTATCCTATTCTATCTTGCCAAAACCGCCTGTAAATCTGAATACAGCCCTGCCGATGATATCTTTCTTGTGTATATTGCCAACATCCTCCACACGGCTGTCACGGCTGTTGTTTCTGTTATCTCCCAGAACAAAGTACTCGTCATCACCCAGTGTGATCTCCTCGGCTGCAACTCCGCGCTTGTCGCTGGCTATGGCCTCTCTGCCATACACATCGCCCTCCAGAGGCTCGTCATTTATATAGATAACACCATCTTCGTCTATATACACTGTCTCACCCGGAAGTCCGATTATACGCTTGATGAAGAAGGTCTCATCATCGTCTCCATACGGGAATACAACCACATCAAATCTCTTCGGCGAGCCAAATTCATACTCAAGCTTGTCGATCCATAATGTATCTCCGCTGTGAAGAGTATTGCTCATGGACTCTCCACTGACCTCTGTTCGCTGTCCGACAAATGTGAGCACAGCCCAGCATATGCCAATTACTATTATTATATAAATACACAGAAATATGAGATCCTTGACAATATTGACTTCCTTTTCGGCCTTTTCTTTCTTTTTTGCCTCTTTCTTCTCTTTCCTGAGCTGCTCCTTTAAAGCCTTCTCGTCAAGTTCTCCATCCTCATTGTACACTTCTTCAGAAGAGTCTGTATTAACCGCTTCTGCAGTTTTATCTGAGCTCTCAGATTTAGCTGCTCCTGCAACTTCTTCCGATGTCTCCTTCTGAGATGCTTCTTCCGATTTATCTGCTGTCTCCGCCTTTGCATCAGCCGAACTCTCAGCGACTGCTTTGTCCCATGACCAGGAGGACTTCTCCTTATTTTCCTGCTCATCGTCGGCATTTTTCTTTTCAGCTTCCTTTGCTTCATTCGCAGCCTTTTTTGCAGCCTTCTTCTGTTCTTTATCTATCGCTTTCTGACGCTTCTTCTCATATTTGGCGATCTCTTTGTCCCTTTCCTTCTTCGCAGGGTCATCCTCAAATATATCGTTTAACGCATCAGCAACATTCTTGTTTTCTTCACTCATCTAGTCTTCCTTCGGGGTCTCCAATGTAATACGCCCCAGCTTTCCCGATCTGAAATCATCGATCAGCAGAGCCGCAGCCTTGTCATAATCGAGCTCCCCGCCCTTCTTAATGCATTGTCTCTTCTCTGCGATACCTGTCAGCATCTGTACAGGATCATCAACACTTTCAATATTATACCTTTGAACAAGGGTATTACAATAGTTTGCCTGTAAAAATTTAATTAATTCAACCGCTATATCCGTTATGCTGAGTATCTCATCATTGATCGAACCTATGAACGCAAGTCTGAGACCAACGGCCTCATCATCGAATTTCGGCCATAAAATACCGGGAGTGTCCAAAAGCTCAATATTCTTTCCAAGTCTTATCCACTGCTTGCCTTTTGTGACACCAGGCTTATTTCCAACCTTGGTGCAGGCCTTTCTCGCATAGGAATTGATAAACGTGGATTTGCCGACATTCGGGATGCCGACTATCATCGCCCTTATCGGACGGTTTATGATTCCCCTTTTTCTATCCCTCTCTATCTTCTCTTTGCAGGCCTCCTGCACGATATTGTTGATACTCTTCATCCCCATACCGTCACGGGCATTTATCTTTGCAACGGCAAAGTCTTTATTCTTATAATAGTTTTCCCACTTTGTTGTGACTGCATCATCCGCAAGATCTGATTTGTTGAGGAGTATGAGTCTGTATTTGTTCTTTGCAAGCTCGTCTATATCAGGATTCTTACTACTGAATGGGATTCTTGAATCCACCAGCTCTATGACGATATCTATAAGTTTTATATCCTCCTGCATCATTCGTCTTGCTTTTGTCATATGTCCGGGATACCACTGTATATTCATATCTCTACCTCTATTTTATCTTTACTCTGCCCAGCATCTCGCTCTTTTGCACATTGCCAGCCGCCTGAAATCTTGAATCCTGGCTGTTGTCCGGATTGTCTCCGAGCAGGAAGTATTCATTCTCTCCAAGTGTGATCGCAGATTCCGCTATTCCGGCTGTTTTTATCTCACAGTCGACGGGATAATCTGCAAGCGGATTGCCATTTATATATACCTGACCATTCTGGATAAGCACAGTCTCACCCGGCAGGCCTACCACTCTCTTGATGGAATAGTATTTGTCCTGATTCTCAACTATACGATACGCTACCACATCGTATCTTTCCGGGGATGTCACCAGATAAACAGCCTTATTGACCAGATACGATTCTCCATCCGTCAGTGTCGGCTCCATGGATGGTCCTACCATATATACCGTCTGGAATCCAAATGCAACAAAACCATAACCAAGTATAGCCGCTGTCAGTATCGATATGAACCAGCCAAGTGCGCTCTTCATAGTCTTTTTCAATGATCTCTGTTGTCTTCTCTGACGCCTTTTTTCTCTCCTTATCCTTCGGAGTCTGTCATATCTCTCACTCATGAATTCTATCCTTCAATCATCAATATATTTGTTCAGTTCATTTCATCCATTCTAAAAATGGCTGGAGTAGAAATACTCCAGCCACTTTTACTTTCATGTTACAAGCTTTATTATTTAACAAGCTCCTTAACCTTTGCTGCCTTACCAATTCTTGAACGTAAGTAGTAAATCTTAGCTCTTCTAACTTTACCTTTTCTTACAACTTCAATCTTCTCAACGAAAGGTGAGTGTACAGGCCATGTCTTCTCAACACCGCATCCGCTAGAGATCTTTCTAACTGTGAATGTCTCTCTGTTGCTTCCGCCCTGTCTCTTTACTACAGTACCCTCGAAGATCTGGATTCTCTCCTTGTTACCCTCTTTGATTCTGTTGTGTACCTTAACAGTGTCTCCTACGTTGAACTCATCAACGCTCTCCTTCATCTGTGAAGCTTCAAGATTCTTAATGTAATCGTTCATTGTGTTCCTCCTTAATATTCTGATGTTCTTACTACCATATCCACCGGATATATGGGCACAGAGGACCATCACTCTTTTCACAACTCATTTAATATAACATACTGAAATTGTAGATGCAAGAAGAATTTTCGGATTTTATCCGTTTTTTAGCAAACAGGGCATATAGATTGATTTCTATATGCCCTGTTGCATTAAATATCTTGTTCGACTTAATTCAGTCAAGTGGAGCAGACGCATTAGAAGGCGAACTTCGTTCGCAGGCGTCTGCGTGCTTCACAAGGATTCCTCCCACCTACGGCGGGCCCCTCCTTATGAAAATTAGTGGAGCTGGCGGGAGTCGAACCCGCGTCCAAAAGCTCATTCACTACAGTTTCTTCCATCACAGTCAGTGCTTTAACATTCCCTCAGCCTATCGCCCACTAACATGCTATAGACCTTAGTAGCTTCATGGATTTTCCTACATCGCAAAGCTTAGATGCAGGAGTTTGCCGAAAATCGACGCCATTCCTAAAGGCTCGGCGTTCCTAAAGGATGACGACTGCCCTTAGGCAGCGTATGCTAAATTATCGTTAGCGTTTATTTTTTTTCCAGCTTTTAGCGTGGCTCTGGTCCACGGATGGCTTCCATAGCTTCAAAACCCCTGTCGAAACCAGTCAACCCCTGATCATAGATCAGTGATAACCAATCATTTATAATATATGCAGCAAATATCAAAATAATACCTGCGCCTATATATCTTAATTTATCAGATGCTCTTACTCAGCGTCAGCAGTTGTATCTTCCTCTGCATCTGTCGCCTCTGCTGTATCTTCTGCATTTTCAGTTGTGTCTGCTGTGTCCTCAGCATCGGAAGCTGTAGCAGAAAACAGAGTGTCATAACCGCTGTCCTTCCAAGTCTTGTCTACATATTCTGACAAGCCTGAAGCATCAACATACTTAGGTATCGCCTTATATATCTTCACACCCGCAACGCTTCCAACTATAGCAGCGATAACAACGATCGTAACTGTTATAGCAATAATCTTCTTGATCTTCTGCTTCCTAAGTATCTCCTTGCGGTGCTTTTTCTCATATTTCTTCTTATCTACTTTACTCTGACTCATAACGCCCTTCTCCAGACTATCGTTTATTTGATTCCGATACACACATTATATCTGAACCAGCTTATCTTATTCAACACCTTGCTAGTATAACACAAGCTGCATTATAATTCCAATAATAAGTTTGATTTCACAGAAATTCCACAAACGCTCACGATCAGAAGTCCTTGCTCCTGCTCTTAAGATCTCTCTCCATCTCGCGCTTCATATCCTTCTTGGCGATATCCTCACGTTTGTCGTAGAGCTTCTTACCTCTTGCCAGACCTATCTCCATCTTGACAAGTCCATCTCTGATATATACCTTGAGCGGCATAATGGTATAACCCTTCACCTTCTGCTGTCCGATGAGCTTGTTGATCTCGTACCTGTGGAGCAGCAACTTTCTCGTCCTGAGCGGATCTTTATTGAATATATTCCCCCTCTCATATGGGTTGATATTCATTCTGTACACATACACCTCGCCGTGGTCTATTCCGACAAATGCTTCCTTGATACTGCAGTGTCCCTGTCTTATGGACTTTACCTCGGTTCCCACAAGCTCTATTCCGGCCTCAAACTTCTCTTCTATAAAATACTCGTGATATGCCTTTTTGTTATTTGCGATGAGAGTGTTTCCTCTTTCCTTTGACAAATGTATCCTCTCCTTTATATACAATACTGAAATCTATCGACTTCGTCATCTTGTCTGTATTCTTCACCTTTATCTGTATAGGATCACCGATGGCATATTGTTTGCCCGTGTCCTCACCTATCATAGCATAATCTTCCTGAGAAAAATAGTAATAATCGTCGCGCATATCTGCCACGTTCACAAAGCCTTCCACCGTATTCGGCAGTTCCACGAACATTCCCCGGTTTGTAACTCCTGAGACAAATCCGTCATAGACCTCGCCAATGTGAGCTGACATATATTCCACCTTCTTGAGCTTCTCCACATCACGCTCAGCTTCCTCAGCTCTTCTCTCCTTGCGCGAATTGTCATCAGCCACCCTGTCAAGTATCATGCTGTAATGTTCTATTCTCCTCGAGTCAAGTCTGCCATGTATATTTTCCTTTATTATACGATGTATCTGCAGATCTGGATATCTCCTTATAGGAGAAGTAAAATGACAGTAATACTTACACGAAAGTCCAAAATGTCCTGTGCACTCCGTTGAATACTTCGCCTGTTTCATGGTCCTCAGCGCCATCCTGCTCACAAGATTCTCATAAGGCTCACCCTTTATCCTGTCAAGCAGCTTCTGGAATTCTTTCGGATGTATATTCTCCTTTGATGCCTTAAAGTACATTCCAAAATTACTTATAAGGAGCGCCAGCTGCTCAACCCTGTCTGCATCAGGTGTCTCATGGACTCTGTACTCAAATGGTATATCCTGCCAGAAATAATCCTCAGCAATCGTCTCATTTGCAGCAAGCATAAAATCTTCAATGATCTCATTGGATCTGCGTCTCTCATATACACCTATTGATACAACTTTGCCGTCGGAGTCTATCTTGATCTTCGATTCGTCAAAATCAAAATCTATTGAGCCTCGCTTTCTTCTGTTAGCTCTGAGAAGATCCGACACATGAAGCATCATCTCGAACATAGGCACAAGCTCCTCATATTTTCTGGTCTCCCCTGGATCGTGATCCTCGACAATTGCAGACACACTTGTATATGACATTCTACGGTCCACATTGATCACAGTCTCACATATCTTATGTCCTACTATGTGGCCCTTCTGATCTATGTCCATAAGGCAGCTCAGCGCCAATCTGTCCTGCCCTTCATTCAGCGAACAGATACCATTTGACAGCTTGTGCGGAAGCATAGGTATTACCCTGTCCACGAGATAACAGCTTGTACCTCTGTTAAGTGCCTCTTTATCCAGAGGGGAATTCTCCTTTACATAGTGGGTCACGTCAGCTATGTGCACACCAAGCTTGTACATTCCGTCCGCCTCATAGAGTGTTATGGCATCGTCCAGGTCTTTTGCATCCTCGCCATCTATCGTCACTGTCTGAAGATGTCGGAGATCCGTTCTGCCTGCCATCTCCGATGCGCTGACAAAATCAGGGATCTGTGAGAGGCTGTCCATGACCTCGTCAGGAAAATCGACTGGAATGTCCAGAGCTCTGACCACAGACAGCACGTCACTCTCCGGATCATTTATATGTCCAAGTATCTCTATAATCTTTCCCTCCGGAGACTTCACTTTGTCTCCATAACTGATGATCTCCGCCACAACCTTATGTCCAGCCATGGCGCCCATGGAATTTTCCTTGGATATAAATATGTCTCCATCTATTTTCAGATTGTCAGGTATGACAAATCCAAAGTTCTTATTCTTCTGATAGACTCCGACAACCTTCTTTAGTCCACGCTCAAGTACCTTTATAACCGATGCTTCCTGCTTCATTCCCTTCGGTCTGTCCTCCGCACGTATGAGGACTGTATCACCGTGGAACGCTCCCATGGTATTCTTCTCAGGGACAAAGAAATCCTCCTTCATGCCCTCAACGCGGACAAATCCAAAACCTCTCTGATTGCCGATAAATGTTCCCTTGTATGTCCCTTCTCCGACCTTCTGATATCGCCCTTTTGCCGATCTGATGATCAGTCCCTCCTCTGTGAGGTCATTCAGTATATCGAGAAATGTCTGTCTCTCATCTCCCGGGACCTGAAGGAATGTACACATCTCCTTGAACTTCATAGGCGGATAATCATCATCGCATATAAATTCATATACCGTCTGTTTTCTTCTGTTGTATAACTCCAAATCCTTATTATCCATAACAAACCCTTTCTATATACATTATGCCCGCATCCCTACCGCACAAATACATTGCATAATGAGCAAAAAAATGCTTACATATATCAGTTAATATATGTAAGCATCAGAAATCATTATTAGTTGAAAAGCTTTGAGTCAAGCAGTAATGCAAGTACAAAGAAGAGAACTGTGAGAACTGCTGTTATCTTCTTAAGTATCTCCTGCTTTGAGCTTCCCTTATTCTTGCTCCAGTAGGAATTGTCAAATCCGCCGCCTGCTCCTGATATGGAACTTGTAAGGCTCGCATCCTTTCCTTCCTGTGAAAGAACCACTATTGCTAATACTATACATACTATAACATAAATTACCATTAATATTGTCTTCAGCATCTTAACACCTCCGTTTCCGAAAAAATGGTGTGTGTATAATTTTAACACCAACTTGAAACATAATAACACAACAAAATAATATATTCAATAACTATTTTCTTCGTTTTCTGTAAATGTTAATTTACAATAATAATGTAACAAACGGGTGTTCGTAAAAAGTGCAAAAGGCAGTTTGTACTTCCCCTCTCATTCGTTTGTACCCTATAGGCTCAGATGCTCATGAGCCTATAGGAAATAACTGGTTGTTCATTATAAATATGGAGGTGGCTGTTATGGCTTATTTGTTTGATTTAGATCTTGTTAAGACTTCTCAGGAAGAGAGGATAATTAAAGGTAAAAATGGTGAGGCTGATAGTAAATACTATGTTGTTGGTTTATCGAATGGCTGTAAGTCTTTCGATGTGACATGTGGAGAGAAAAACAATCTGGTAACTATCGGTATCTTTCAGAAGTGCAAAGTGTACTTCGATATAGTGGATAAGAAGCTGAAGGCGGTGGACGCTGTTTCTGCTACTGGTTCGGTTGGTAAGTCCAGTGAAAAGACAGGTAATGTATAATCCCCTCTTTGCGGGTTTTATAAATATGAAGTAAAGGGGGTGAATGATATGGAGTTTTCAGCTGTGACAACTGCGATCACAAACATGGGTTCTGTTGTAACGACAGTGCTTGATACTATCGCTGGCAATCCGCTTCTTATGGTGCTTCTTGCTTGTCCTGTAATCGCAGCGGGTACATACGTATTCAAGAAGCTTGTAAAGGCTGCTAAGGGTTAACAGATCTCTTTGTTGTTTTTCGCAAATAAAAAATTAGGGTGTGGGCATGCATCCTATTTTTTATACCCAAATTTAAAATGTGAGGTGAACTAATGAAATTTAGGAAAAATATTAAAAAAATCATGCCCGTGGTGCTGTGTATGGTATTACTGCTTCGCTTCTTAATACCGCTTACGGCTTGGGCGGCTGATAGTTCAGACAATGAGGAGTATCGCAAGTTGTCAAACTTACACTTGTATGAAGTTGCTGAGAGCGGAGAAAGTGGCTATACATACAGCAAGGTTGAAAAGATGGCTGCGCCTGGTTGGAATGATGAAGATTGTCCGACTACTTTAAAAACATGGTATTCTAGCATGTTGACGAATAACGCTAAATTTAAAGAGAAATTTGGTGGTATTACTAGTGAGGATTTTGTAAGAAATTATAGGCTCTATTTGATAGTTACCAGAAGCGTGGATAGTAACTATAATTCTTATTTTGCCTTTATTATGAAAAAGGATGTACGTATATGTATGCGCTATTCTGAAGATGTCGGCATGGTCGCTTATTATCCCTATGATGTTCGGGGTGGTGTGAACGGGATGACTTCTGACGCTTATACTATTGATTCTTTTAAGTGGTCTGTGCTTGAGATTGGTGGTCAAAGTACCAAGAAACTTTCATATAGTGCTAACCCTTTTTCAACTCGATATAGCAATACTGTAACTGTTAAAGGTGTTGAGTATGGTTGTTTTCAGTTCTGTAGTAATGCAACAGTGCAAGCCTATGGCTCTAAAGGTGGTCTGGTCTATACAAATATACCTCTTGTTGATGATGCAAGTGGTGTAGTCAAATACATAGATATGCAGGATGACAGTGTAACTACTAACAAAGGTGGCGGTAAGAAGGAAGTCGGCGAAGGATGTGACTCTTTCGGATGGGATAGCTTTGATTGTTCGCTTACTCCGGAAACTGTAGGTGATAATAAACTTTATAGGTTTAATGCTAAGTATGACTATTCGTCTTACCCTAAAATGACTTACTCACCTGAAGATTATAAAATATCTTTGCGTTGGACTTTGTCAGCTAAATATACTTTAAAATCTGGTGTTATTAAAGATAGTCAATGGTCATCTGATTATGCATATTATGACCTGAACACATACAAAACTGGTATGAATGTTAATGTTACTGGTGTCAATTTTGATAAAGTTAGCATGGGAACAGTTCTTTCTTCATTTGACCTTACAACTAGTGTTATCGAGTGGATTGCAGCTCTTCAAGGTTGTGATGTTGGCGATATTATAGGTTGTTCTTCTTCTGATCTTTATTTGTCTGTTATGTTGTGGAAAAACGGAGTTGGTGCGTCATCAGATGTCAGGTCTTATAAATGGGATTGTAAAACAATGACTAAAAAAGACTTAACTCCAAACACAAAGGTAACTACGTCAGGTGAAGGAACAGATAAAAAGGTAACTGAGGTAGTTGGAAATGATGAAGGTAAAACTGTCATCAATATTACAGTTAATGTAACTGGTGGTAATGGTGGTGACGGTGGCTCTGGTGGTAATGGCGGCTCTGGTGGTAATGGCGGCTCTGGTGGAGACGGTGGAAACGGTGGAGACGGCGGCTCTGGTGGAAGTGGTGGCTCTGGTATTGGTGTTGATGACGATAATTCCAAAAGTTTCTGGTCTATTCTCAAGGGCATTGTCGCTTTCTTCAAAGCTCTGCTTGATGGTGAAGATGGACTGTTCCCAGTCATAGCGGCATTTTTTGAATTTATACCCGCATCTTTCTGGACTGTGGTAATTGGTGCTGTTGTAATCATAGCGGTAATTGCTATTTACCGCTTACTTAAAAAATCGTAGGGGGTGGTTATGTGATCGGTGCTATTAAAGCTATTGCAAAGGTGATTTTCAATATCCTTAACTATAAATTCAATGCGGGCGATGTGAGTTTTTCGCTCTGGAATATAATAATGACTTTCTTAATATGTGGGTTGGTCGGTATGCTTTTGTACTACTTTGTTGTTGGGGTGTCCAGTAAAGAAGATTAAAGAAAAAAGACTGGATTATTTACCAGTCTTTTTACTCTTCCTTATTCCCCAGATGGCTATTATTAGCGCAACTATTATTGGGATTGTAATTGTGGCAATTGTTAAAAGAAGTGTTGATATATTTATGTCTATCATTTCTTTGTGTTATCTCCTTTCTGATGATAGGGATATTATAAATCAGAATTGGAGTAAGTACAAATAAAAAGTGAGATGAATGTTATGTGTAAAGACAATTATAGTTTTCTTTTTGCAAAAGAAGTTGTTGAAAATTGCTCTGTAAAAAAATTGGAGAATCTTACAGAAGTAGAAAAAAGGGCCATAGAGTTTTGTTTGGATATGTTTTTAGAACCTGAAAATGTTGTTGTTGAGCGTGATGGCGAAGAACTTAAATGGTACTGTCCTACTTGCGGGGAGTTCTTCACTTGGGTTAATGACGATTATCCTGCATATGTTGAAAAACGGAAATATTATAGACTTTTCCGTCGATGTAGAAGATGTGGACAGCTTATTAATTTTGATGTGGATGAGAGGTAAGTGTTATGAGTGATTATGTACTTATGAGTTCGGATGTAAGAGAAATAGTATCTTACTTCTCTCTTAGTGTTTTGTGTTTCATATGTGGGCTAAATTTTTCCAGGATTAAAGAGCCTGGCTGTTATGCTTTTTATGTATGTGCAGTGGCAAGTTTTATATTGGCACTTGTATTTTTTATTTTGTACGCTTTAGGAGGTTGATTGATAGCGGAAATGTGTAATGAAAATTGTGATACATGTATAGAAGATAAGAGCTGTTGCAATGGTGTGTATCGTATGCTGGATGAAGATAGCATACTTCAGTATCTAACAAGCCTTTCGTGTGAAGGACTCTACGACTACACAGAAGATGGTGATTTGTGAAAAGGAGGGTATCAATGACTTTAGTCTTTTTTATAGCTTTTATGGTTGGCTCTCTTCAGCTTATCAAGGAGTATAGAGAATTTAACGAGTTCAAGCGAGATGAAGAAAGTTTTAATGAATACAAAAATAAGGAGAGTGATTATCTTGAGTCGAAAATTGAAAATAACGATTTTGATTGGTAGCCTGTTTGTCATATGCTTCAGTCTGTTTCATATGGCAACTGCACACGCTCAGACTATAGACACCGGACTTGGACAAGTCACTGTGACAGAGATCCCGAGTTCTGAAGTGCCGATAGCTACGGCGGGTGATGCGGGCTTTCTGACTACGCACAGGGATATAACAGATGTATACAATGTATGTGTACTTATAGCTATCGAATTGATGTTCTGGATATGTTGGAACATTGTAAGAACTGTATATCGGATATTGACCGAACGAAGTAAGTTTTAGGAGGTGAAGTGAATGGATAAGATGATCTTAGACATATATAGCAATGGTGACCTTTACATGATGGCAGCTAAGATATTTGTCTGGATGATAATGTTGCTCTTTGTAGCTGTGATAATGGGATGTATAAGGGGGCTTCGCTTATGATATTTGTGATTATAGTTGCTATCGTACTTATCTGCTACTATCTCCCTATCATACCTTTTACGATCACTCACTTTTATAAGATATGCTATAACGGAGTGATTGACCTGTACTATTACTTTAAGCATAAGGAACGCAACAGGTGCAAGGCATACGGGCGTATATATATGGTTACTGCGTTTCGTAACAAGGTATTTGGAAGCGGTAAAACATTGGATATGACCATGGTAGCAAGGCGGATATATAACAAATATGATGGGCTTCCAGTCTGGAATGAGGACGAACAGAAGTTTGTGACTCAACATATACATTTAATAAGCAATGTTGAGCTTCTTGACGTTCCATATACTCCGTTTGTCAGTGCGGAGCAGATAAAGAACGTGGTACAACCGCCTGATGATGTGACGCTCTTCGTGTTCGATGAAGTCGGAGCTATCTGGAACAGTCGAAACTACAAGGATAACATATCCACGGAACTGCTTAAAAGGCTTTTGCAAGTGCGAAAAAATAAGATAGGTATCATCTGCACCGCACAGCGTTTTAAATTCGTGGACGCTCTTCTCAGGCAGATAACAGGAAGTCTTTACTGTGTCAATAAAACATGGAGAATACTTTCCGTGCGTGAATATGACGCTGTCAGCTTCGAGAATTGCGACAACGTGGACATGCTGAGACCGCTATCATTGTCGTTTAAGTTCGTCCAGAATAAAGACTATCAGGCTTATGACACCTCAGCGATCGTTGAAGATCTCAAAAAGGCTGATATGCTCGGTGATGCTGAGATATTGGCTAATCAGGGAGTTGTGCAACCAAATATAGATTTTGCGACTGGCATAAAGAAGAGGTATAGAAAACGTAAAAGATAGAGTGCGTGCGGCGGCTTCAGCCCCGCCGCACTCTCCGCCTTTCGGCTGTGCGCTCTGTGCGTACTCAATAATGACAAGTGGCTGCGCAGGGTGAGCCATCACCCTGATAACTATAATCAGCCTGTGGCGGTGTAGGTGTCAAGGCCTAAAGCCTGTGGCGTGCCTTGACACCTGCGCCGCAACGGGCTACGTGGAGGTATATTGTATGAAGTATTTACTGTCAATCATAAACAACGTGCTCCGTCTGCTCAATAATGTGTGCCGTCTGGCGTGTAGTCTGTTCAGATTTATAAGATGAGCGCAAGACTAAAATAATAGCCCCTTGGGAGCTCGGGCAAGGGGGCTGGGGTGTGGGAATGGTACCATCAGACTAAAGATAATTACACAAATTACATCTTTAACAACTGCGCTTATACGGAGACATAAGCAATATATAAAAATAAGGTGTAATGGTGTAATCTTACCATCCCCTATTCCCTTAAAATCATAATAAAATCAAGGCTTCTATGTCATGCCGAGTGGGCTTGTCCTCGGCATG
>ENA-OPCK01000894-OPCK01000894.1-human-gut-metagenome-genome-assembly--contig:-NODE-894-length-12933-cov-2.022674_pt1 | contig 12933 bp, 5 predicted proteins | sample MGYA00241249_ERZ501478 | MGnify/ENA primary metagenome ERZ501478 (study PRJEB25962, sample SAMEA2042629) | human gut metagenome | biome: human gut; feature: human-associated habitat; material: faeces...
CTCAAGTATATAAGGAATATGTCGGTCTGAACATGTCGGATCCGCCTACATTCGTATGGGTAGAGTCGGCTGCGGCAGCAAGGGAGACTCTGAAGAACGACACTGGCATTGACATGATTATCTGCATGTACAATGAAATTGACAAGGATATCTTCCCGCTCGCATCGGAACTCAAGGCCGAAGGCAAACAGGTTCCGTTCGTCCTGCTGATGCATTATTCGAAGCAGATACGCGAAAAGGTCACATCCAGGACGGACTCAGGAGTCGATTTCATATTCAGCTGGCACGGAAACGCTGATTTGATTCTGGCCATCATCAAACTGTTCGAGGACAAGAAGAATGCGGACAATGATATCTTGAAAATCGGAGTGCAGGCCATTCTGCTGGTCGAAGATTCCATCAGGTACTATTCCACCTATCTGCCTGAATTGTATAAACTTGTATTGAAGCAGAGCAATGAGTTCCTGAAGGAGACATTGAACGAAGACCAGCAAAAGAACAGGAAACGCTCCAGACCGAAGATTCTGCTCGCCACCAATTACGATGACGCCCTGTCCACCTACGAGAAATACAAGAATAATTTCCTCGGCATCATTTCCGATGTCGGCATGGTGGTCCACAGGGGTGATCCGCCTAAAAGCGAGAAGCTCGATGCCGGTATCGAGCTCGTGAACCACATACGTCATGACGATCCTATGATGCCTGTACTGCTCCAGTCTTCACAGGCAAGCATGGGTACTGTAGCAAAGCAACTTAACGTCGGTTTCCTAAAGAAATACTCGAGGACACTTTTCCTCCAGTTGTCCGACTATATCAAAGAGGAATTCGGATTCGGAGACTTCGTTTTCAGGGACAAGCGTGGAACAGAATACGGACGTGCAGCCAACCTTCAGGAGCTCGAGGACATGATTCGTCATGTCCCGGACAACATACTTGTCAGCAACACCTCCAGGAACATGTTTTCCAAGTGGCTCTTTGCAAGAGGCCTTTTCACATTGGCAAACAAATGTAAAATCGAGCACCACAGCGTAGCAGGTGAAGCCAGAGATTTCCTCATCAAAGAAATTCAGGCCTATCACAAGGCCATGGGACGCGGCATCATCGCAGAGTTTTCCAACGAGAACTACGACAGATACATTTCATTCGCCCGGTTGGGTGACGGTTCGCTTGGAGGAAAAGCAAGAGGCATCGCCTTCCTGAACAAACTCATTGAAAAGTATTCATTGTCAGACAAATACAGCGACATAAGCATCTCCATTCCACGAAGCATTGTCATCACTACCGAATTTTTCGACCAGTTCATACTCGAAAACGGCCTGCAGTATGTCATTGACTCAGAACTTTCAGATGACGAAATTCTGTCAGAGTTTGTAGCCTCTCGTCTTCCGGAGGACCTGATTACTGGCCTCAAGACATATCTGAAAACAGTTGAATCCCCATTGGCGATTCGCTCCAGTTCGAAACTCGAGGACAGCAACTATCAGCCGTTCGCAGGTGTATATTCCACATACATGATTCCGTTGACAGAGAATAAGGACCAGATGTTGCGAATGTTGGACAAGGCTATCAAAAGTGTCTATGCATCAGTATTTTACAACGGAAGCCGAACATATATCCAGACCACGGGGAACCTGCAGAGCGAGGAGAAGATGGCTATATTGATACAGAACATCTGCGGTTCCGAGCACGAAGGCCTGTACTACCCTCTTCTTTCCGGAGTCGGAAGAAGCGTAAACTTCTATCCTATCGCCAATGAAAAAGCCTCAGACGGTATTGTCAATATGGTATTCGGTCTCGGAAAATCAGTGGTAGAAGGCGGCAAGACATTGAGGTTCAGCCCGAAATACCCGAAGAAGATTCTACAGCTTTCCCAGCCGGAACTCGCTATCCGGGACAGTCAGAGACTGATGTTTGCCCTCGATCTGAGGCCAGGAGCGTTCAAGATTTCCAGAAACGAGGGTGTGAACCTCGCTCATATCCCTGTCAATGACACCCTGGGGAAGTATCCGTATTCCAATATGGTTTTCTCCACTTACAATACTACAGAGAACAGGATAGTCCCTGGCACTGAGGCTATCGGACCTCGAATCATAGCTTTCGACGCAATCCTGAAATACGGAAAATATCCGCTTGCAAAGGCATTGTCTGAAATCATGGACATCTGCCGCGATGAACTGCTCGGAGAGATAGAAATGGAGTTCGCCGCAGACATCGCCCCGTCAGGAAACCTTTCTCTCAAGTTATTGCAGGTCAGACCCATAAGTTCCTATTCCGACAACCTTGACATTGACTTCAATGCGCTGTATGATTCCTTGGAAACACGCTATATGGTGTCAAACAAGGCTCTAGGCATGGGCAAAATCGAAGGGATGTCGCACATCGTATATATCGCTCCGGACAAATTCGACTCATCCAAGACTAAAGAGATGGCTGCTGAACTTGCTGAAATCAACAACAGGTTCAAGGCCAAAAATGAGGGATATCTGCTGATAGGACCGGGAAGATGGGGTTCTTCTGATCCTTTCCTTGGCATTCCTGTCATCTGGAGTGACATCTCAGAGGCGAAGATGATTGTGGAGTACAGCCTGCCCGGTTTCCAGGTAGAACCTAGCCAGGGCACCCATTTCTTCCAGAACATCACGTCTTTAGGCGTAGGCTACCTCTCGATAGACACTGTCGCAGGTGACGGCAACATTGACTTCAATGCACTCTCAAAACTTGAATGCATTGACTCGATGAAATATGCCGCCGTTCTCCGCACCCCGGAGGAAATGACGGCATACATTGACCGTAACTCAAATCTCGCCGTGGCGGGAATCAGCCGCAAACCTGAAGAATGACAGCATCCATTGCCGGTACATGAACAGCTATCGGCAATGAATGGTTAAATTTATCTGTTTCAGGCATTTCCAGCCACTGGAAGGCATGCTCAGGGATGACGATTTTCACATCTGCGTCATTCTTGGAGAAGTTGCATACGACCAATTGCGTCTCATCCTTGTAGTCACGGAGGAACGCGAAGTGCCTATCCGGATTGAAGCCGTCAGAAGAATAGTTGCAGTAGCACAGATCATAGACAACGCCTTCGCTTACAGCCTTATCTTCCGCCGCAAATCTCATAACCTTACGATAGCGCTCCAGAAGCGCTGTCTCATTCTCTGTCAATGCCGTAGAATCGCCATGTATATAGCGGTAGAGTCTTGTCAATGCAGACGGGGCCCACCAGTCAAATATGGTTGTACGTCCATCAATGCCGCTGAAACCCTCAGTATCCATTCCCTTCTCCCCCACTTCCTCACCGGCATAGAGCATGAACGGAGCCTGATTCAACAAAAGTGACGCATACAGGGCTGCAAATGAATTCTTTGCGTCTTTTCCGAAGAAATCAGACGCAAACCTCTGTTCGTCATGATTCTCAAGGAAGTTCAGCATATATGGCTGCAAGTCGCCTAGAAACTGCCAGTTCCCCGTAATCCTCTTCGTGGACTGCCACGCCTCGACAGGGACACCGCTGTCATTGACATTCTTCTCGACAATGGCGCGGACAGCATCGTACATGCCAGACTTGTCGTATAGCAAGTCAAATCCCACTTCACGAATATACTTGGCATACAATGTTTTCTGATATACTTCAGCCACAAAGATGATATGCGGATACAGTTTCTTCACCCTCGATATCAGCCACTTGAAAAACTCAGGCGGTACCAGTTCCACCATATCGCACCGGAATCCGTCAACTCCTGCAGAAGCCCAGAATGCGACGATGTCGAACATTTTCGACCATGTCCTGGACGGCGTGTCACAATAGTTCAGTTTTATCGTGTCATACCAGTCATTGACGCCAGGCTCCGCCGTATATGCATTGCCCGATGCCTTAGCCGGTATCTCGACATAGGTCTGGTTCTCGACAGGCAGCCTAAGCGCCTTCCCCGGATAATAGAAGAAGTCGTTTTCCTCTTTCCAGTGCACTGAACTGTCGTCTTGTTCACCAAGCGATGTCATTCCCGTAGGAGCCGGATGAGCAGCCGTGAAATCAGCATAATCCCTCGCCACATGGTTAGGTACAAAGTCAATGCTAACCTTAAGCCCTGATGTACCCTCCTCACGAGTTCCTTGAACTCATCCATCCTATCGTCAGGATTATCAGCCAGATACGGATTCACATCATAGTAGTCCGTTATAGAGTATGGAGAGCCGGCGCGACCTTTGACCCAGTCTCTCGAAGACGGCTCGCATCCCCCTCCGTCCTCTGCAGTCGCATGGCGGATAATCCCCGTAAGCCAGACATAAGAAACACCAAGGCTCTTGAGATAATCAAGAGTGATGGTGTCAATGTTACTGAACTTTCCGCACCTGTTCTCTTCCAAAGTGCCGTTCTTTATGTTTTTTCCGTCAATGTTGCCCCACAGTCTGGGGAGCATCTGATATATGATAAATTTGCTCATTTGTGCAGTTTTTGGTATTCAACATCGCCGTTTACCTGCACATTCCATGCCCGAACACCGGTCGCCACACGACTTGTCCAGCAGAAATACCGGCAAGACAAAGATAAGCGCAATGACAGAGAACAACATACCTCCAATAGTACCGACAGCAAAATCAAACCAGAAAACCTCCTCAGGACCGTCAGTGAGGAAAGGAATCAGTCCGAGGACTGTGGAGAGAATCGTCAGCATTATCGGATTGATCTTGTGGTTGAACGCACGGATATAGCCATGTCTGCTCCCCTGACGCTGCCAAGTATTGACAAGATAAATGCCCGCATTGACCACCACACCGCACAACATGACGAAGGCCGCAAAACCACCTTGGTCAAAAGCATAATCGGACAAACCGAACACCAGGAAAAGGCCGATGAAGGATATAGGTATCATAAAAATCACAGCAAGAGGATATCGCAGTGATTCAAAGGTCATTGCCAGCATTACATAAATTACTGCGACTATCAGGAATATAAGCCATACATACCTGTCCTTGTGCTCATCGAACCAGCCGCCATGCGAATCTTCCGCACGGAAACCTACAGGCAGAACTTCTTCATTCATATAGGCAACCTCCGCCGCCGTCACCTTTTTCGCAAGTTCGTAACTGCCGATGTAATCAAAGCAGACATTCAGCTCGTATGACTGGTTCCTCTTCCTGATGTCAATGCCGGTGCGTTTCTTGGTAATGCTTCCGATGTCTGTCAATGTCATTTTTACGGAATCTGTTTCGACAGGTTCATTCAGGACATGCCACAAATCATAAGTATCTGTACCTGAAGAGCGAAGGACAATGTCCGTCATCTCTCCGCCCATTGGCATTGACGCAATCGTTTCATCATAAAGTAGAGATGAAAGTGTGCCATAATAGGCATAAGGATCCGCTCCGACGGACGCCAGCCTGCCGAAATCATAGTCAAGGACAAACTCTGTCGAAGGACTTCCGTACCATCCGGTACTCCAAATCTCGATACCGGAGACACGACGATGCAGGGAGAGGTGCTCAGTCAATTTCTCCGCATACCTGTAGAGTTCCTTGTAGTTGTAGCCATAAAGGGTTATATGGCATGACTTGAATTCCGACCCGACGCTGTTATTGAAATAGTTCTGGTCCACACCGCTGACAGACCAGTCCGCTCCGCCGAAATTGATGGCCATACTGGTCACTTTGGACTTCAGCATTGACGGAAACGAAGTATTTTCGAATTCCGGACGGAACTCTACGGCAATCGTGGCATCATCATAAGAGTCTATGCGGGTGGTGAATACCGATATCTCACTGAAAGATGCCAGATAGTTCTCCATCGACCTTACTACATCATTCAGTTGCTGCACGGAACACCCCTCCGGCATTCCTGCACGGATATACAACGTCTTCTTCTCAGGCTCACGATAGAAATTGGCCCTGTCAAGGGATTTGTAGAACAGCCCGAAAGTTGAACCCGCCCATTTGTCTATTGCCTGCCTGTTGGCGACATAAGGCCTCCATGAAAGGACAGGACGGACAACTTTCTCATAAAAAGTTCCCTGTTTCTTGTCGTCAGGCTTGGGCAACAGGAATAGAGGAATACCGAAGGCAATTATGAATACCACGACATATACCCAGCGATGCCTGATTCCCCAAGAAATATATCCGGAATACAAGTAATTGAACCTCACCACTCTGCGACGTCTTTTGAAAGATGCAGGACAGTCTGTCCTATGTACAGGGAAATACTCCATGAGTGCCGGGATAAAGAAAAATGCAACGGCAAGCGATATGCACAAATTTATTGATATGACCCAGATGAAGTCCGTGAGATTACCGCGTTCAGATTCAGGCAGCAGTAAAATGAGCAGAAGAGCAACCACAGTGGTCAGAATCGCCGCCACAAGGTCCGGAAACGCACCTCGGTTCCTGTAATATCCGTAATGGTCTGCCATGACGATAGTCGTGTCAATGACAATGCCGAGCGAAACCGTGATTCCCGCCATCGTATAAATATGAACCGGAATCTGCAGGAAAGCATACGCCGCTACCGCAATCAGAATATTCACTGTCAATGCTGCAGTTACAATCAGAGTGCTCCTCCATGAACGGTTCACCAGAAATACGAAGAGCAACAGGATGAGCAGGCACAATCCCGTACGGATATAGATCTTGTCGAGTTCTTCCGCTACAAATTCTGACGCATCATATCCTATGCTTACAGTTATCCCTTCAGGAAAACCGTCCTGCATATCTGCTATCTTGGACTTTATCGCCGACGCGGCGGAAATGAGATTGGCGTCACCTGCCACTGAAACCGACAATGTAATGGTATTCAACCCGTTGATCCGGTAATAGTATCGGGGCAGGGACTCTTCATATTTCCATGTTGCGATATCCCTCAAATATATTATCCTGTCACCGCAACGCTTCACCAGAATGAAGCCGAAATCAGTATCACCTGCCATTTTCAGACGCACTGCCATGAGGCGGGAATCAGCAGACAATGCAGACAGAGCCTCTTCAGAAGCATCTTCATCACTAGATGCCGCAGCAATTTCCGTCACACCAAGGACACTGTCTCCATATCTTGAATTAAAAGCATCCGCGATATCCCGGGCCGTGATACCAAGTGACGCCACCCTGTCAGCATCGAACGTAATGACCCATTGGAATGGAGTCGAACCGCTGATACTGACCTTATCCACTCCTTTCAGCGCTGACAGCTGAGGTTGGATTACCGTCTCGGCAAATCGCCTCAATTCCAAAGACGGAAGACTTCCCTTAATCAGATAAGTTATGGCCGTAGAGTTCTTGTTCCCACTGACATCCAATGATATGGACGGATAGGAAACAGATTTGGGAAGGCTCGGATAAACGTTTCTGACAGCAGAGGCTACATCAAATCTGGCAGCAGCCATGTCAGTGTTTTTGTCAAATGACACGTTCACAGTACCCGATTCCATGCGGGATACGGATGAAATCCCGGAACAGCCTTTCAGCCCGGACAGGACACCTTCGATCTTGGATGTAACCTCCGCTTCTATCACTTCTGACGATGCCCCGGCCATTGTATATGATACTGATATGGAATGGCCGCCGGATGCAGGCTTGTACTGTATCCGGAGCATACCGAAGGAGGCAATGCCGATTACCGACAGAGCCACCATGACCAGTATCACCGAGAACGGCGAGAATCGTACTTTTTTCATTGTCAATGAATTTCTATCCACGCTTCCTATATACCGACCAGTAAAGCGCCGGAAGGACAAAAAGGCTGACCATGGTTCCTACCGTCATGCCTGCAATGATTACCAATGACATAGGATATTGAAGGTCATCGCCCATATTTCCGCGGCTCAAGAACGGCACAACAGCCAGAATAGTCGTAAGTGATGTCATTATTATCGCCTTCATCCTTCGGACGCCAGCCTCGATTACGGCATGTTTCAGTTCCATGCCTTCCTTACGCAATCGATTGATAGTGTCCACTTTAAGGATAGAATCATTGATTACGATTCCACTGACCACTATGACTCCTATCAATGACATCAAGTTGATTGTAACCCCCAGAGCCCACAATACAAGTAGGCTCGCAAACACATCCACCACAATTTCAGCCATAATCAGCAGTGGCTGTAGAAGGGATTCGAACTGCGACGCAAGTATCAGATACAGAAGAACTACTGCTATCAGGAATATCATGGACAGCTGCCCGGCCATCTCCCTTGACGTAAACCATGAACCGCTGAAAGAAACCTCGAAGTTCCCCTTGTCCTTAAGGGCATTGCGCACGGAAGCCATTGTCCCAGCCACGTCCCTTTGGGCTATATCGAGTTCCAGCGGATAGTAATTTCCCTCCATACCGGAAACGATGGTCTTAAGGTCTCGGACATATGTCTGACGCACCAAATCCAAAACAGGAACATCCTTTATGTATGTACCGGACAATGTCTCCCACAGCGACCTTCTGTCCGAACCTGTAATCACAGGCAGAGTGCGTGTTCCCTGGACAATCGTGAAAAGACGATTCTGGTTCATCGCATTTTTCAGGACTGATATCATCTCCGAATAGGAAATGCCGTACAATGCCATCAGATCCGGATCAGCCACGAACAGCATATCAGTCTTTTCCTTGACATCGGCGACATGGACTCCCGGTAAAGCCGCACGTATGTCATCCACAGCACTCTGAAGATGCCCTGGCTCCAATTCTGGAGATGATACTGGACGCAGTCTGGCTACAAGTTCAGGTTCATCATTTCCGAATACCATATCGAAGATATTGCCTGCGATACTGAACGACCACGATGCCGATTTATAGGCAGACATATATTCAGAAGCTATTTCCTGAGCTTTGGCCAATGACTCCGCCCCGTCACATTTGATATAGACTGAGGCTTCGGATGAGCCGATATCCCCACTGTGGCCGAGTATAAACTGCTGAATTCCTATCATTGATGTAACCTGTTCCGCGCATCCTCCGACAGCCGCCTCCATTGCAGACACCCTTGCGACATTTTCCTCCAGAGACACCTGCTCATTCCAGTCAATGTGCACTATTGTCTCGTCATAAGTCATTTCTGGCAGCTGACTTTTCGGCATGAATATGAAGCAAATGACAATTCCGACAAATGAAACGCCTAAAATGCTCCATGCGAATGAACTATGCCGGATAAACCAGTTGACGCAATGCTCCTCCATACGCATCATAGGGCCATGAACAGAATACTTCGCCAAAACAGGTGTGGCACGGAAAGCAGTCTGCCCTCTGTACCATAACCAATAATAAACCGGTATCACAGTGACAGTTACGACATATGAAGTGAGCAAGACTATGGTTATGGACATTGCCTGGTCATAGAACAATGCCCCTGCCATGCCTTTTACGAATACCAAAGGAATAAAGACAGCGCATGTAGTGAGCACGGAGCTGAGCATCGGTCCGGCCACCTCACCTGTTCCGCGCAGTACTGCCGACCGTAGCTCCTCGCCTCTCTGCCAGCGCGAGGTGATATTGTCGACCAGAATGATGGTGTTGTCCGCCATCATGCCGACGCCCAGGAGAAGACCTGCCAATGATATTATGTTCAATGTCAGCCCGGAAGCATAAAACACGGCCATCGAAAAAACCAGAGCCACAGGCATTGTCAATGACGCCAGGGCGGGAGACTTGAAATCCATCATAAACAGAAAGATGACAATGCATGCCAGCACTACACCCAGTATGATGTTTTTCACCAGATTGTTGATTGAATAAGACAGCAACTGTGTCTGGTCCCTCGTCAATTCGAATTCAATCTGAGGATAATCAGTCTTGAACTGCTCCATCAGCCCATATACGGAGTGCTTGAGGGCCGACATCCTCGCTCCGCTCTGCTTTATGACGGCCAGGCACACTGCATCCTTTCCATTGGAACGGACAAGTCCCTGTCTTGCAGCAAGATGCTGTTCTACAGATGCGATATCTTTCAACTGAAACACACGGTCTCCCTTCTTGAACCAGATGTTCTCTATATCTTCTTTTCCAGAAACGTCCGAAAGGAATTTCACATTATATCTGTATTGACCGTCTCTGATGGACAATGAGCCGAGCCGGATATTGGCCGCAGTTATGAAAGTTTCAAAATCTTTCTGACTCAGACCAAGTTGAGTAAGCTTTCCGGCATCCGGAATGACGAGAATTTCATCATTGACCACTCCGCTCGCATCCACCATGGCCACTTCCTGAAGCTGTTCAATCCGCTTGCATATGACATCCTGCACGAAATGGCTCAGGGCCGAAAAACCGGAAACAGATGAATTGCCACGTTCAGAGACATTGATATAAAAAGCCGGGATGTCGGTAGCACTGGCTTTCAGCACCCGAGGACGGTCGATCTGAGGCAGGGACGGCATTGTCCTGTCTATCTTTTCATTGACCTCGATGAACAGGTAATCCACGTCGGCACCGTGGTCGAAGACCAATTTCACCACACCTGTACCGTCCTTGGACTGACAATCCATGGAGGCAAGCGAGTTGATCTGTATAAGCTGCTGACGCAGAGGCTTCAATACGCTTTCGTCCAGTTCACGTGCAGACATGTCGGGCGCCGACACCTGTACTGTTATATACGGGATGTCCACATCCGGAATGAGAGATACCGGAAGAAGCCTTACGCTGACTATGCCGAGCACGACCACTACAAGCATAGCCATTGTCACAGTAACAGGCCTATCTAGAAGTTTTCCAAGCATAGACTATTCCTTCAGGCGGACTTCTGAACCATCCGCAAGATTAAGATTGGAAGATATTATAACCCTGTCGCCTTCTGACAGTTGGGAATTCCTTTCAGCATTTGGCTCCACCACGAAGGAATCCCTGTTGGAGGCGATCACGTTTACATAAATCCATCGTGCAGTGCCATCAGGCTGATATGTAAACAGGACATTCATGTTATCCCTTACAAGAACGGCACTCCTCGGGACCACCAGCTGGGCAGGGATTGTCTTTTCCACAGTGACTTTCACATTCATCCCGTCTATAAGCAATCGATTGCCAGGGATGCTTGCCCTTACTGAAATCTGTCCGTTCTTGTCCACCACAGGGTTGATGCCTGTTATCTGTCCCACATATGTTTTCGACGCATCAGCAAAAGGAATTACATTGACCTTCAGTCCATTTGAAATGAACGGATATTCAGATTCCATGACAGTGAAATAAACGTCCATCCTGCTGTCATCCAGCAATGTACAAAGAGCATCAGCCGGGGCCTGGTCGTAGCGTTTGACCTTAAGGTCTGCGACGGTACCGCTGAACGGGGATTTCAGGATCGTGCAGGACAAGTCATACTTCGCCCGTTCAAGTGCATTGACTGCGCTTCCGTATCCGGATCTCACCTTGGCCATATCCAGCATATCCGCGGGAACGGCCGTCGTATCCTTTGCCGTATATCCTTGACCCGCAAGCACATCATAAAAGTCCAGCCTGGATTTGTCCATCGCCAGCCAGGCCGATTCCAGTGCCAGAATAAGGTCCGGGCGGTCCAGTTCAGCTATGATCTGGCCAGCACTGACATGCTGCCCGTTCTTTATGTTCAGTGTCTTGATTGCGCCTGTCGTACCGAATTTCAGCTCCGCCCGCGAACCTGCGGAAAGTTTTCCGTTTGAAAGCAATTGTCTGGGAAAATCTTTCCTTGTCAATGTCATTACTTCCACCGTGTTCACTTCCGGTGCATATTCCATTTTGCCTTCTTTCAGAGCGTCACCTTTACCTCTGCACCCGACCATTGCCAATGCAGACAGCGACATGAAAATATATGCGAGTGTTTTCATTGTCAATGCTATTTTTCTACCATTTCTTCAGGATTAATGTCGATATCACGACCTTCTATGAAGTCGTACAATGTGTATTGTCTGAGTTTATAATAATATGACCAATAATCACTTATATCATTGATATATTTCTGCAGAGCCGTGTCATTCTCCGACTGCGCAGTATTCAGGTCAGTCACGCTCGCGTTGCCGTTACGGAACTTTTCCATCATCAGGTCATAACGCTCGGATGCTATGTCCTTGGCCCGGCGCGAGACTTCACATTGACGGCGCTGGTTATTGAATTGTCCAACTGCGGTATATATGTTTCTGCGATAATCGTTTTCCGCCTGCTGTACCTGTGCCCGTACAACGGCCTCAGCGGCCTTCGCCTTCTGGACTTTTCCTTTTCCCAATCCCCAGTCGAATATAGGGACATTGAATGAAAGACCTACGACTTCCTGGTCCAGCGGTTTCCTGTACACGCCATTAAATGACGGAGCGGTGTTGGAGAGACCGAATTTTGCCGTCAGTGTCATTGACACACCCCTGTCCGCTTTTGCCTTCGCGACAGCCGACTGGGCATTCAGGATATTGATTTCATTTTCAAGGTCAAACTTTGAGTTCTCCAATGAACGCTCCAGAACCATTTCATAGTCCATCATGACATCAGGAAGTTCTTCAGACAGAACAGGCTCTATTTCCACGGACTCATCGAAGCCAAGAAGGGAATTTAGATTCATCTGGGCATCTCTTACGGCCACCATTGTCTCATTTATGGAGATGCTGTCATTGAGCATCCTCAGTTCCAGCTGAAGGTATTCATCTCTCGTGACACTGCCAAGCGAAAGTCTTTCACGGGCGACATCGTGCATACGTGCGGTATTGACGTAGTTGGTCCGGGCGATTTCGTGGTTCACTTTGGCCAGAATCAATTCGCAGTAAGTCTTGACGGCATCTATCGTTATCTGCTCCATTGACTCGATATATGTCCTCCGACCTTTTTCATATTCCTTGGGTTCTATCAATTTGTCCCATTTGAACTGATTGTATGAGAAAAGAGGCTGGGTGTATGACAATGTCACGGGCTGGGAGTACCAGGAAAGTTCAGTATTCATTCCGAATTGGTCGATTCTGGACAAGTCTGAATATGCCGTCAGCACTCCGCCCGTGAATGTGACATTCTGGCTC
>ENA-OPCK01000897-OPCK01000897.1-human-gut-metagenome-genome-assembly--contig:-NODE-897-length-12883-cov-16.043655_pt1 | contig 12883 bp, 13 predicted proteins | sample MGYA00241249_ERZ501478 | MGnify/ENA primary metagenome ERZ501478 (study PRJEB25962, sample SAMEA2042629) | human gut metagenome | biome: human gut; feature: human-associated habitat; material: faeces...
TAATATAAGTTATTGATTTACAGACGATTAAATATTAATTTAACGCAGTATTGATTCAAAAACGAGCAAGGTATATCTCGTCAATATCGCTGGCCAAGGTTATCTCACGGCATATCCTGATGACGAAAATAAAAACTGCAATTATATAGGCGAAGCCACACCTGGAACCAAAGAATACGACAATCAGCTATGGAAGATAATAACAAAGAATGAGTATTACGAACTCTTCAAAACAGCCCCTGCAAATATGAAATCGGTTGTCGATGCCTCTTTCCTTATTACTTGTCCTGATTTCAGGATAAATGATACAGATGCTGCAAAATGGATAATCGGAGGTGAAAATTTACCTAATGACGTAAATAGCCACGTATACTTTGGAGACAAAAAGATGCACAAGACGTATAACTTAATTAGCAACACCAAAGATGAGAGTTGGACAGGTAGAACTGAACCCCATCAAGCCTACTACGGCCAGTATTTCTACTGCTACACCAAAGGCTTGCGCGGCTTCACATTCTATCAGGACGTGAAGGTTACACAAGGGAGGATGGTACCTGCTGCGATGCAACGGATTCAGCACAGCGAACAGTTCGGAGAACATCAAGCAGAACGGCAATCCGTTAGCAAACCTGTTCATTACGGAGCTCGATGTCCAAGGCAATCCGAATAAAGATAAATACTCAACAGCAACCCTCAACGGTATCAGTCAGGCTGATGCCGAGACGCTTGGCAATACATACGAAGGAGCCGGTATCGGACGTGCCTTCTTCGAGGGAAAGTATGAGAACCAGGTGCAGATCTGTCTCGACAAAGCCCCGAATGGGAAAGAAATAACAAACGACAATCCCGTGACTCTCCGCATTGGTTTCTATGTCGACCCTACAGACAAGTCGAAGATTGACGCCAACGAGCTGACCGCCGTGGACGAATTCAAGCTGCTTTATGCCGGACCGCGACGCAATCCGGAGCTGATTCTCGACGAGGAATCTACCGACCTGCGCTATCTGACCAAGGCGACAGACGAATACAAGAACAGCGTGCTGCATCTGAACCGCAAGCTGAACGACAATATGTGGAACTCGCTCATTCTGCCCGTCAACCTGACATGGGGACAGATGAAGCGCACGTTCGGAGATGCCGTGAAGGTGGCAAAGCTTGCGGCACTGACGAAAAACAGCGTACAGTTCGTGACCGTGGAGCCAGACAGCGACGATGCCGTGATGGTAACAGCATTCGAGCCATATATCGTGTACCCACCATATACACAGGTGAAGTCGGTACCCTACACCGTAGAACACTTCTACACATCAGCAGGCGAGGACAACAGCAGCTGGCTGGGTACCAACTACGAGTCGTCTTCCGACCCAAACAACCGACTGACGAAGACCTTGGAAGCCAACCACTACGACATCACGATGGTGTCGCTCGACAGGGAGAAACTGAAACAGGCAGTAGACCTCAACACATGGGTATCAAACACACAGTTCGAAACCATCGACGGCAACTATGGCAAAATGGTCTGCAAAGGCACTATGGCAAAGACATACGAGAATGGCAAGATACTCTCGGACAGAGACAACCTCAACGGCGACTACTTCATGTATAAGGGAAAGCTGATACAGGTGCCGCACGGCAATAAGGACAACGGCGAGCCGTATTCATACGGACTGAAGGCGTTCCGCTGCTGGTTTGAGCTGCCAGGCAATGCTACTGCAAAACCGAGCCAGGTTTCGCTGCTCATCGACGGAGTGGAAGACAGCACCACAGGTATCGCCGACATACACGGCAGCACGGACCGCACATCCTACAAGCGCGGCATAGACGGCGTGTTCAACATAAACGGACAGATGGTGCGCCGCAGTTGCAGTCTTGAGGGCCTGCCTAAGGGAATGTATATAGTGAACGGAAAGAAGATAATAATCAGATAAGACAACAATAACAGTTACGCAAAATGAAGAAGAACTATATAACTCCAGAAATTAAAGTGATACAGCTCGAGGCTCTCTGCAACGAAGGCTTGAATATCGCCAGCGTACATAGAGCAGACCTCAATGGAGAATGTATCGGCAACTTTGACGTGAAAGACGAGCAAACGACCAAGACTGAATACAAAGACTTGTGGGGAAACAGCGATAAGTGGGGCGAAGACTGACACCATCGTCTGCTATAGAAACAGATAATGAAAAGCGTTAAAGGGCTGGATTCCAGATTTGGAGTCCAGCCCTTTGTCTTTTTCACACTTCCTTCCAATCCATCAATCCTTTTCCCTCATCATCCAGCTCTATTGCAAGAGCAAAATCCCACAGATTTCACATAGTTTTGCTGATATCATAAAATCCCACAGATTTGCATAGTTCCCATATAGACCGTTGTTTTTTTTAAGTCCCACAGATTTCACAGATTTACACAGATCTTAGATAAACCTCGCAGAGATTATAAAGTTCCACAAATTACACAGATCTTTTTGAAGTAAAAATAAATCTGTGGAAATCTGTGAAATCTGTGGGACGATGAAATATCAGAAATGAAAAGGAGTCAAGACATTCAGCAGACGATCGAAATCGGCTTTTGAAATGCGACGACCACGGAGACTGCGCACCTGCGGATAATCCTCAAAGTAGTTTTCCTGGGTGGTGTACCAACAATGCGATTTCACCTCCCGAAGTTTCACCAACTGACCTTCGATACGACGGGCAAAACCGGGATTGACCCGTGAGAGAAAATGCTTGCCATCCTGCATTTCTATCGCCAAGATCAGATAGGTCTGCGGGCCCTGTGCCTTTTTCTTTTTGACCACCTGTTCGCTCACCTTCCATCCCTTGGTAGAAGTCATCACCCGAATATCCCAGCCATAGGTGCGGTTCAGTTTATCCATCATACCCCGAAAGACAAGCCCATGCGAAGACGTATCCTTCAGCCCGGTGTAACCAATTATATAATGTATCATCTCGTGGAGCAGCACACTCTTGGCCTGCTTCTCTGTCATATCATAATAGGTGGACATGGAAATTTTAAAATCATAAAGTTTCGTACGTCCCCATCGGGTAGCTCTCTTATACGCCATCTGCCCGAGCCTGGTCTTGGCCCGGGTAACTCCCAATTCAGGTGTAGGCAACTTTCCTCCGAAGTACTCGTCGTCGAAGAACCTGAACCATTTTTCCATCCATTCAACAGTTACAATCATAAAAAATGTATATAAATACAGGAATATCCCTATCTTTGTGTCAAACCAGTTGCAAAGATACAATTTTTCCAGCATTTTATTCAATATTGATTGGAAAATGAGTAACATTGCACGCAAATTTTATAACGAGCAGTTATATAGAAGCTGCCGAAGACTTGGGTGCATCGCCATGGCAGCAGTTCTTCAAGGTCGGGAAAAGGAGGGAAAAGGAGGGGAAAAAGGAGGATTTTATAGGGAAAAATGAAGTTTTTTGAAGAAAAAGAGAAAAAAGTTGCAGAAAAATTTGGTGGAATGAAATAAAAACACTACCTTTGCACTCGCTTTTGAAAACATAGAGCAAGGGTGGTTACCAGAGTGGCCAAATGGGGCAGACTGTAAATCTGCTGGCTATGCCTTCGGTGGTTCGAATCCATCACCACCCACTTTTCCCAAAACAACTCAAAAAATAAAGAATCCGATTCCTTTAATTAGGTTTCGGATTCTTCGTTTTTATATACCCACCTACCCCCACTTTTATTTTTGGCTGGGCAAGGAAAAATTTTTCCCTGCCCAAGCAAAAATTATTTCCAGCGCAGGGAACTCTTCAGACCTGCGTCTGTGTTTTAGGCCAATTCACTAAGAAGAGTTTACTCTTGGCACGGGTAAAGGCGGTATAAAGCCAATGGATATAATCAGGTGTCAACATATCATCCGTCATATATCCCTGATCTACATAGACATGTTCCCACTGTCCACCCTGTGCCTTGTGGCAAGTGATGGCATAGGCATACTTCACCTGCACAGCATTGAAGTACTGGTCTTCTCGGATAGCCTTCATGCGGTCTGCCTTCAGCGGAATATCCTGATAGTCTTCCTCTACCCCACGAAAAAGCTGTTCCTGTTGCTCACGGGTAAGAGCTGAAGCCTCACTCTGCAAGGTATCCAACAATGCCGTTACGCTGATTTCATAATTATCATAGTCGGGAAACTGGAGCAGGAGTGTAGCAAAATGAAAACCATAAAGATCCAGATGGCGGCGCACCCGCAATACTTTCGCCCGGTCACCATTCGCTAAGAAAGAAGGAATAGACTGCAGTTCCTTTCTCACTTCAGGCGTATCGCCCGAAGCCTTCATCTGCTTCCGCTCATTTTCTGTCCAATAATAATTGTTCTTCACAATCATGAGCATATCACCGCCGGAGAGTTCTTCCTCCCGGTCGAGTACCATATTGCGGATGCCATTATTATAGATATTCGCCCGCTTGTTGCTGCGCGTAATCACCATCGTCTCATCCTGACCTACCTGGTAATAACTGTTGGCAAGACTCTCCACGAGTTCATTGCCCGGCATCATCACAATGTCGGCAAAACCCTGGAAGCGGATGAGAGGCAACTGGGTGATATCATCATGGGTAATCATCTGGCGAATGACCGTAGCATTATACAAGATACCGGACTCCTGACTCTGACGAAGCACCTCATTAAGATCGCACTCGTACACTTTCAGTCCATAGCCCTCCAGCATCATCGCCTGAAGAGCAGGAGATTCCTCCTCCCCCACCGGCGGCAGCTGAGCCTTGTCACCGATAACCATCAGACGGTCGTTGCGTCCCTGATAAACAAAATGCACCAGGTCGTCCAGCAAAAAGCCACTTCCGAAATTGCCATCGCCCAATCCGAGATTAGAAACCATGGAAGCCTCATCCACCATAAACAAGGTGTCGGTATAGAGATTATCATTCAAATTGAATTTTCCATCCACACCGGCAAAAGATTTCTCACGGTAGATACGGCGATGAATGGTATAGGCAGGGCAACCGCTGTTGAGCGAGAATACCTTAGCCGCCCTACCCGTAGGAGCTAAAAGCATGACCTTCTGACGGATAGCCTGCAAAGTACGTACGATAGCACCCGAGAGGGAAGTCTTACCCGTACCCGCAGAACCCCGCAGAATCATCGCACAATGAGGGGTCGTATCTGTGAGGAATTGAGCAAAAACCTCCAGGGCATGCGCCTGTTCAGAAGTAGGCTGAAACCCAAATTGTTGTAATATCTGATATTTTAACTCTTCTTTGACCATATTTCAAAAACATTTTGTATCTTTGCACTTGCAAAAGTAACAATACTTTTTGAAATGAAACGAAAAATAAACATAAATTATATATTGGGGGCATGCGTCATCGTGCTTTTAGTACTCTGCACGCTGAGTATCTCTCAGCCGCTCCGTTTCCAGTCTGCCCAACAAGAACGGGAAAAGGCGGTGAAGGAAACACTTATGAAAATACGTACGGCAGAAGAGAGATATAAGGCACGGCACGGAGGCTATTCGGGGGATTTCCAGACACTCATCAAGGGAAAATATCTGCAGGAATCCCTACAGTATATCCCCTATTCTGACGGCAAGAAGTTTACACTCTCTGCCACAACCATCGTCAGCAAGAGCGGCAAGCAGATTCCGCTGATGGAATGCGGTGCCTCTTATGAAGACTTCCTCAATGGACTGGACGAGAATGCCGTACAGGAACTCATAGACAATGCAATGATTTCAGGAGCATATCCTGGACTAAAGATAGGTGACATTACAACAGACAACAACAATGCAGGTAACTGGTAACAATAAGAATTGGCAACAAGCCCGACTCACTATCCGCGTGAGCAACAATACACTCAGCTTTTCCGTCGTGGACAGAGAAGCCGAGCATCAAGTAATATACGAACCTTACACGGTGAAAAGTGGAGTCTCCATGGCGGCAAACCTGCGTCAGGCTTTCAAGGAGAGTGACTTGCTGCAAAGAGGATATTCGAAGGTAAGAGTCTATATAGATACACCAGTACTCATCGTACCGGTAGAAGAATTCAAGGAGGAAGACCTCGCCACCCTCTACCAGCATGCTTTCACGAAGCACGGCAGTGATGCTCTTCACTATCGGGTGCAGCCATCACTGAATGTTGTGGCTATCTTCCCTATCAACAAGGATTTGAAGTTGGTGGTAGAAGACAATTTCAGCAATGTGCGCTTCACCCCAATCCTTCAACCCGTATGGAACTACCTTCACCAGCGCAGTTTCGCAGGAATCCGACGTAAGTTGTTTGCCTATTTCCATGACAAGAAGGTGGATATCTTCAGTTTTGAAAAGAACCGTTTCAAGTTCTTCAATTCATTCGAGGCACCCCACCCAAAGGATGCCATCTATTTCATGATGTATGTATGGAAACAGTTGGGAATGGACCAGCAGCAGGACGAACTGCATCTCGTAGGCGACATTCCAGACAAAGAATGGCTTCTCTACAACATCAAACTCTATATCAGAAAGGTGAGTGTGCTGAATCCTTGTGCAGAGTTCAACCGTGCCCCTATCACAGAGATAAAAGGCATGCCATTCGACCTGTTAGCTCTATACTTGAGCAAATAAAGAAAGAATCAGAAGAAAATTGAGAAGAAGAAGTTCTTAATCAGAAAAAGACTGAGAAACAGAAGAAGTTTTTTAATTAAAATCAGATTGATAAACAGAAACCATCAGATTGATAAACAAGAAGAAATATGAGAATCATTACAGGAGAATATAAGGGACGCCATTTTGACATTCCCCGTACATTCAAGGCACGCCCTACAACAGACTTCGCCAAGGAGAACATCTTCAATGTGCTCCAGGGTTACATTGACTTTGAAGATGCCACTGCCCTCGACCTTTTCGCAGGAACAGGAAGCATCTCCTTGGAACTCGTTTCGCGCGGATGCAAGCAAGTGGTAAGCGTAGAAGCAGACCGTGACCATGCCAATTTCATACGCCAATGTTTCAAGAAACTCAATGAAGAAAGGGATATTCTGGTACGTGGCGATGTATTCCGCTTCCTGAAGTCCTGCCACCAGAAGTTCGACTTCATCTTTGCCGATCCCCCTTATGCATTGGAAGACCTGGCAAAGATTCCAGACTTAGTATTAAACGGCGAGCTGCTCAACGAGGACGGTATCTTCGTTTTTGAGCATGGCAAAAACCATGATTTCTCCGACCATCCGAGATTTTTAGAGCACAGAAGTTACGGCAGCGTCAACTTCTCCCTCTTCAGATAATCAACTCTTTTCTGATAGCCACACAGATGGCTATCAGACAAAGAACATGATGAGAATCTGAGCGATAATCACTCTGACAAACATGCCCAGGGGATAAACCGTAGCGTAAGTGATGCTTGGTGTATCCCCTTCCAAGGTATCATTGGCATAGTTCAGCGCCATCGGATTGGCCATACTTCCACAGAGAATGCCGCAGATGCTTCCGAAATCATACTTCTTGGTTTTCAGAATAATGAAACCCACGATGACTACAGGAACCAGTGTAATGAGGAAGCCGATGCCTACCCACATCAGACCTTCGGGACGGACAACTGTCTCGAAGAACTGACCGCCAGCCTCCAAACCCAAGCACGCTAAATACAAGGCAAGCCCCAATTCACGCAACATCAAACCTGCACTGCGAGTCATATAGGAAATGAAATGCACACGAGGACCCAAGGCACCTATCAGAATACCCATCACGATAGGTCCAACGGCAATACCGAGACGTACCGGAGCAGACATGCCAGGGATGTTAAACGGAATCGTGCCAACGGCAAGACCTAAGATGATTCCGAGGAAGATAGCACCCAAGTTAGGTTCGTTGAGTGTCTTGACAGCATTACCCAAGAACTGTTCCACATGGTCGATACTGGTAGGATCGCCCACTACCGTAAGACGATCGCCATACTGAAGTCGCAAATCATCGGTAGCCAACAGTCGGATATCACCACGGAGCACACGGCTCACATTCACACCATAGCTGTTGCGCATCTGAAGATGTCCGAGTCGCTTACCATTGAGTCCCGGACGGGTAACCACGATGATGCGGCTTTCCACCTTGGCATCAATGGCATTCCAGTCCACCTTATCATTATTCCACTCCTTATCCACTTTCTTACCGAAGAGAATCTGCATGGCAGACACCTCGTCCTTATTCGTCACCACCAGCACATTATCGCCTGTATGAAGCACGGTATCAGCTTGTGGCACAATCACCTGTTCACCACGCCAGACACGAGAGATGATAAACTTACGGTGAGTGAGCATGGAGATTTCTGCAATCGTATTACCATTGAGTGCCGGATTCACAATCAGATACTGTCCGATGGAAGTATGGTCGTCATCATCATTGCTTCTGATTTGCAGATCCTCAGGCTTCACAAAGAGTTTGCGCAGCAGCATCATCGCTAAGATGACGCCCACAACGCCCAAGGGATAAGTGACCGCACAGCCCAAGGCAGCACCACCACTCGGCATGCCCAACTGTTGCAAAGCCTGCTGGGCAGCACCGAGTGCAGGTATATTGGTAGTAGCACCACAGAGGATGCCCACCATATCCGGCAAACTCACAGGAAGCACCCAGCACAGCAGTAGCGAGAAGAGCGTACCCACCAAGATGACCGCCATGCTCCAGAGGTTGAGCGAAATGCCCTCATGCCGCATGGAACCAAAGAAGTTAGGACCCACGTAGAGTCCGAGCACATAGACAAACATGGTGAGACCAAAGCTTTCAGCAAACTCCAGCATATTGTGATCGACAGTCAGACCGAGATGTCCGGCTACGATTCCCACGAAAAAGACGAAAGCGATTCCCAATGATATGCCTTTGATATGGAGCTTACCAAGCGCAAGACCCAAAGTACATATCAAGGAAAGGATGACGATGCCTTGCACCGCCGAATGTACGTTGATTAATCCATCAAACCACATGATCTAAATCTATCAATAGTTGTTTTTATTGAGTTTTTATTCAATTTCGAGTGCAAAGGTAATCAGAATCAGGGACAAAACAAAATAAAATCGATTTTATTTCTCAGAAACAGTAAGAAAACTTTTTCTTTTTCCCGGTTTTTTAGTAACTTTGCAATCGTTTTGCAAAAAGAACAAAGAAGTGAGCCTCCTGTGAAGGCTCAGCCCATCAGAAATAAAAACGATTATAATGAAAGATATCTGTTGTATCGGTCACATCACCAAAGACAAGATTGTGACTCCAAACCGTACCGTCTATATGGCTGGCGGCACCTCATTCTATTTCTCGTATGCCATCAACCAGCTTCCCAAGGATGTAACTTTTTCACTGGTTACAGCCATGGATCCTACAGAAAAGGAACCAGTAGAGAAGATGCTCAAGGCTGGCATCGACGTATCGATGAATGCCTCCCGCAACACAGTGTTCTTCGAGAATATCTATGGAGAAAATCAGAATGAGCGCAAACAGCGCGTATTGGCAAAGGCCGATCCTTTTACCATCCAGCAGTTGGAGCATGTAGATGCCAAGGTTTTCCATTTAGGTAGTCTGTTGGCTGATGATTTCCCAACGGAGGTGGTGGAATATCTGTCTAGCAAGGGAAGGGTTTCCATCGATGTTCAGGGTTATCTGCGCGAGGTGAGAGACGAAAAGGTGTATCCTATCGACTGGAAAGAGAAGTTGAAGGTACTGAAGCATACCTACTACCTGAAGGTGAACGAGACAGAAATGGCAACCATCACGGGTCTGAAAGATGCCCATGAGGCAGCGAAACTGATTCATGCCTGGGGAGTCACCGAAGTGATCATCACCCTTGGCAGCGAAGGTTCCCTTGTCTATGTAGATGATAAGTTCTATGAGATTCCAGCCTACCCTCCTCATGAGGTGGTAGATGCCACAGGATGCGGAGATACTTATTCGGCTGGTTATCTGTATAAGAGACTGCAGGGTGCAACTCCTACGGAAGCTGGTAAATTTGCAGCTGCCATGTGCACCATCAAACTGGAGCACAATGGTCCGTTCAACCGGTCTATCGAAGATGTGGAAAAAATCATAAAGAAATAAAGGTAAATTCAGAAAAAGGCCCCACAGCGTTTTATATGAACCTGCTGAGAGAATAAAGTCCCACAGATTTCACAGATTTACACAGATTTATTTTTTCTTCAAAAGGATCCATATAAAATCTGTGTAAATCTGTGAAATCTGTGGGACCTTTTTGTCAGAGAAAACAGGAATTACTTAATTATTCTTTTTTGAAACCCTCTATGGCTCCCTGCACTTTTTTCTTGGTACGTTTGAAAACCTTAGAGACTTTTTCGCCTATCGTATTAGCTACATCAGCAACCTGGTCAGTTGTCTTGTCAGTAAAGTTGCGCACCTGCAGTTTCTGGTAAGCCACCTTGGCTTTGCTTACGCGGCGCACTTCCTCATCGCTGATAGAATCTTTCACTATACTGTACTCATCCTGATAAGCCTGATAAGTAGAGTCTAACTTTTCTTTCTGGGCATCAGACAATTCCCTATTGGTAGAAGCACTCTTGACAAAAGTTTCAAACCTATTGGCAAAAGTACCGGCATGAGACAATGCAACCTGCTGTTCTTTCTCTACAGCCTTCATTGCATTCTCCATCCTCTTCTGCTCCATTCCATTCTCAGACTTCTTCTGTCCGGTTTCATTCTGTGCAAAAGCCGAAAGAGAAACAGCGAGCAATAATCCTAAACTTAAAACTGTTTTTTTCATCTATTTACTTCTCCTTTAAATATAAATACGTCACTCACTTCGGCTGCAAATATAGCATTAAATTATCAAACTCGCAAATAAAGTAACAAATATTCATATATTTCAACAAAAACATTAAATTATAAGGTGGAAAGTTGCCAACCTTACAATTTACAAGCAATAAACACCCCATATATATGATTTTATTACTTTTTGTACATTCAGATAGTTAAAAATCTGTTATTTTGTTCATTATGTCAAAGAAAAACTATAATTTTGCAACCGAAATAAAAGATAAAGCCAAAACGATATTGCAATGTCATGCTAAAAACAATTGCAAAGAAATAGATTCGAAAGAGAATTCGGATAAATCCAGATGAAGATTCAGAAGAGGATTCAGATAAGTCTGGAGGCGGTTCAGAAGAGAATTCGGATAGATTCAGAATAAAATTGAGAATATAATAAATAACAATAAACAACAATAAAAGAAATGAAAAAAATCAGAGCAGCCGTTGTAGGATACGGCAACATTGGTAAGTTTTCTGTAGAGGCTCTTGAGGCAGCTCCAGACTTCGAGATTGCAGGTGTAGTACGTCGTCAGGGCGATAAGGACAAACCTGCTGAATTGGCTCAGTATGAAGTAGTAGATGACATCACAAAGTTGAAAGATGTTGATGTTGCCATCTTAGCTGCTCCTACCCGTTCATGTCCAGAATATGCTGAGAAGATTGTGGCTCTTGGCATCAACACCGTTGATAGCTTCGACATCCACACCAGCATCCTCGACTACCGCACCAAGCAGATGGAGAACTGCAAGAAGGCTGGCAAGGTAAGTGTTATCTCTGCCGGTTGGGATCCAGGTTCAGACTCTATCGTACGTGTACTCATGGAGAGTCTTGCGCCAAAGGGTTTGACTTATACCAACTTCGGTCCTGGTATGAGCATGGGTCACTCTGTTTGCGTAAAAAGCAAGAAGGGTGTTAAGAATGCACTCTCTGTTACCATCCCATTGGGTGAAAGCATCCACCGTCGTATGGTTTATGTAGAGTTGGAAGAAGGTGCTACTCTTGAGGCTGTTACTGCAGAAATCAAAGCAGACCCTTATTTCGCTAACGATGAGACTCACGTATTCGCAGTAGCTTCTGTTGACGACGTGAAGGATATGGGTCATGGTGTGAACCTGATTCGCAAGGGTGTTTCTGGTAAGACACAGAACCAGCGCTTCGAGTTCAACATGAGCATCAACAACCCTGCTCTTACTGCACAGGTATTGGTGAACGTAGCTCGCGCTTCTATGCGCCTGCAACCAGGTTGCTATACAATGCCAGAGATTCCGGTGATCGATATGCTTCCTGCTTCTCGCGAGGAAATCATCGCTCACTTGGTATAAGAGGCTGTTCTATACAAAGCATCTCAAGTAGAGCATTTTAAGTTTATTGAAAAAAAAGAAAATAGGTATCCTCTGTCAAAGGGAGGGGATAAAAACAAAAAACGAGGGCGCTGTCACAGCGTTCTCGTTTTTTTCCTTTGTGCTAAATTCTACCTAAACAAAAATAAACCTAAAATCTATTAACCTAAATATATTAACCTAAAACATTGTTGTTTTCACGCTGCAAAGATAGTAACTTTATCAAAAAGGCATTAGCACTTATCGTTCATAAAATAGCAAAATCATTCAATTTGCTGCAAATGAACGATTTTTAGCACCTTTATACCGATTTGTTACATTTATCTGTCGCCTTTTTCTGACTTTTCCCCACGAATTTCTGTATTTTCATCAGATAAAACATAAAATTCCACAGATTTGCATAGTTCCCATATAGATTTTAAAGTCCCACAGATTTCACAGATTTACACAGATCTTATATAAACCTCGCAGAGATTATAAAGTTCCAAAAATTACACAGATCTTTTAAAGCAAAAAAAATCTGTGAAATCTGTGAAATCTGTGGGAACTTTATGGAGCAAGTTTGTGGGAGAAGTTTGTGGAGCAAGTTTGTGGGGAAGCTTATGAGAACTTTGTGGGGAAGTTTATGAGACCCTTCAGAACAAAAAAAAGGTGTGACTGATGCCACACCCTTTATATCATTATGAAAAAATCAGATGATTACTTTACGATACCCTTCTCAAGATATTCCACGAGGTTGCAACGAACCTTCTGACCTGCATCCTCGGCAGCAACCTTGGCCATATCGCTCT
>ENA-OPCK01000901-OPCK01000901.1-human-gut-metagenome-genome-assembly--contig:-NODE-901-length-12814-cov-48.801552_pt1 | contig 12814 bp, 11 predicted proteins | sample MGYA00241249_ERZ501478 | MGnify/ENA primary metagenome ERZ501478 (study PRJEB25962, sample SAMEA2042629) | human gut metagenome | biome: human gut; feature: human-associated habitat; material: faeces...
GTAACATCATAATTGTAAATTCCTTTTAGCTTTAACACATGCGAACGAGCACTATGAAAGTTTGCCTTCAAATGTCCGAATGCTATCTATTGGTGCAAAGATAAACAAAAAGCACGTCCCCCACAAGAGATTTCGATTTTTTATATGTTTTTTAAGGAGGAGTGGCTACATTATAGGATTCTATCCAGCAGTATGAGATTTACATAGATATATCCTCTTTCTCCTCCAATTCAAAGGCATCTCCTATGACTTGCTCATATATTATTTCTTTAATTTTATCTATAAAATTTCCCATAACTCATTCTTATATAATTGAATCATCTTGTTCATGTCCTTCGTATTCGCTCTTGTATGAGTCACTTTTCTTTTCATTGGCTTTATCTCGCCCCAAGATACTCGAGAAATCCATATTTTGCGAAAAGCCTCCTTTTACGACATTAGTAGAGTTGCGTTCCTTGCCATAGAACGTCCATATTGTATCATACTCTATAGGCAAGACTACCTCACCCTCCTCGTCAATAAGTCCCCATTTGCTTTCGTTTATTCCATTTGTTACGCCTCCTATTTTTACTCTTGCAAGTCCATTGTCAAATCCATCAATCCAATTGTATTTACCAAACGGAAAAACAACAGAACCATCTATACGTAACACCCCGTATTGGGATTCTTTATTCTGTACTGTATATAGCTCCTTATTTTCTATTGCAGGTATAAGAGGGCGAAAGGATCGTTAAATAGCTCATCACCAAAACGAGAAATTAATTCTTGTTTAAGATTGTATGGTAATTTATTACAATTAACAAATGCCCAATCTCCTATGTTAGTAACACTATCTGAGATGACTATGTTGGACAGAGAACTACAATCTCTAAATGCATTACTACCAATACTAGTCACATTATCAGGAATGACTATGTTGGAGAGAGAGCGACAACCCCTAAATGAATTACTACCAATACTTGTCACACTATCAGGGACAACAATATCACTCAAAGAAGCGCAACCTTCAAATGCATAGTCTCCAATACTTGTCACACTATCAGGGATGACGATGTTAGACAGAGAACTACAATCTCTAAATGCATTACTACCAATACTAGTCACACTATCAGAGATGACAACTTCTGCCAAAGAAATACAACCTTCAAATGCACCAAATCCAATACTCGTAACACTATCAGGAAGAACAATTTTGGTCAAAGAAGAGCAACCATAAAATGCCCCATCCCCAATGCTAGTCACACTATCAGGGATGATGATGTTAGACAGAGAAGTACAACCAGAAAATGCACTATCACCAATTCTCTTCACATTAGAAAAGATAATATATGATTCTATTTTTTGATTTCTGAAAGAAATAATTTCACTTTTGTCCTTATTGAACAATATATCACACTCATGGACGAAATTGGTGGACAAGCAGTCTAACTTACCATTCCATTCTGAAAACGGATTTCCGTTTAAGCAAATTACATTTACAGGAATGAATATATATTTTAATGAGAAACAACCACTAAAAACACCATTTCCAATGCTAGTTACACTATCAGGGATGACTATGTTGGACAGAGAACTACAATTTTTAAATGCATTACTACCAATACTTGTCACATTATCAGGGATGACGATGTTGGATAGAGAATAACAATCAAAAAATGCACCCTCCCCAATGCAACTTATACTCTTTGGGACAACAATATTGGACAAAGAAGTGCAACCTTCAAATGCATAGTCTCCAATACTTGTCACACTATCAGGGATGACAATATTGGACAGAGAACTACATTTGTAAAATGCAATATCTCCAATACTAGTCACACTATCAGGAATGACTATGTTAGTCAAGGAGCTACAACCATAAAATGTACCATCTCCAATGCTAGTCACACTATTTGAAATCACTATATGGGACAGTGCATTAGAATCCATAAATGCCCAATCACCAATACTCGTCACACTATTTGGGATGATTATGTTGAATAGCAATATACAACCTGAAAATGCGCCCTCCCCAATGCTAGTCACACTATTTGGAACTATTATGCTAGTCAGAAAATTACACATTGAAAAAGCACTATCACATATTATCTTTGTACCCTCTTTAAAAGAAAAATCTCCTTTTAAATCTGATGGGGCTTTCAACAATTTTCTTCCATCTTTGCTATATTTCACTCCCCATTCATCTATAAAGGCTTCATTCAACTCATCTTCAGTTACTTCTGTTGATAAGTCTTCAATAGTTTGAAGCAGGATAGGCTTTTCGCCAATGAACAATCTAAAAGAACATGCAGAAAGCTCCTTTCTTGCCAATGCAAGCATGAAAAGAGAGTAGAGGGTACAGAAATCCTTATCATACATCAATTCCTTTAAGGCAGATATAACTTTACTATTTGAAGGATTACGATAATCGTCTTCAGAGAAGAGAAGCCTGTCTGATGCACCATAGGTATCTAACAATTTTGGATTCATGGATATAGCCTTTAGTGACAAGGCGATGCTTGCCAAAGAAAAATCATCTATTGTTTCGTCAAAATCATCAAAAGTACGCAAAGGGTGACAAAAATTCTTAGTACCGATAGTTGGAGATTTGTAGCCTTTCATAGATGGCACAAACATTCCATCATAATCCACCAATGTAAGAGAACCATCGGGACGGACTATAATATTGTCAGGATTAATATTACCATGAGCAAAAGATTGAGTACGGAGCCAAACAGCCATTTTACCAAAGTGATAACAAAGCATTGACATGGCTGATTGATTGTGATAGTTTGCAGCGATGTATGCTCCAATCGTTTCTCCATCTACCCAATCCATCAACAATACAGGAAATTTATCCTCCTCGCATTGACTGTCCACAAAAAGTTCCTGCTCTATATACTTTACAGAAGTAATATATGGAGAATCAATCATATCAAGTTCATATGCAATCTGACGATAGGCTTCAGCTCGCCTATCCTGTTCTTCCGTAAAACACTTGAGGGCATAACATTTTCCGGTACTCTTGTCCAGCATCTTAAACACCACGGCACAAGCACCCCTACTGCGATATGGCTCTCCGTGATCATCTAATACGGGAGCCAGGTAAGCCAATTTATCAAGATTGTCGCTAGCTCCTTGAATGGCCTTTACATATTCTGATATCAATGGATACTTCATATTGTGTACTATTGTTTAATTCTTTATCTACGACTATATTTTCAGACTTATTATATAAATCCATTACTTTTTCGGCAGACATATTCTCTACCAACACCCCGTTTCCAACACTAGGCTATCTTATGAATAAAATAATACGATAATACTCCCCAAAATAATAGCCAAGACAACATTGATAATCAAGCTATAATTCTGTTTTGCCTCTATTTTATTCAATGAATTATTGAAAGAGTCTGTTGCCTCTGAAAGTTTTTGCGAAGCAGAATTGGCAGACTCAATAATGGATTTGCAATCATTATCAAATCCTTTAACTTTCTGCTTATAATCCGTCCCAACTACGACAATAAGTTCTTCAACTTTTGTAGTTATCTTTTCAAGTTGAGCAACATATTCTGATACAGAATCGTGTAATCCATCATACGATTCTATTGTCTTTTCTACTTGCTTTCGAGCTGAATCTAAATTTTTTAGACTTTGTTCCAACTCCTTTAGGGAGTCATTAATTCTCTGATCCATCATAATTCTGTATATTTTTTACTAATATTAATCAATTCATTTACATGTCCCTCCAATTGGATAGCCAACTGGATTTTATCTATATATTCTTTATCTTTCAAAGCAGCATGCTTTACAAGAAGTTGAGTAAACTCGTCTATCAAGGCGGAGTTGCCATCACTTAAATATTGTATATATACTGCCTTATAATCATTGTAAAGTTCTTCCTCTAACATCTCGTTTGCCTCTAATCCAAGATATAGGATGCAGAATACATTGAGAAGGTTTAAAACAGGATTCATTTCTGCTATGGCTCGACGTATCAAACGAACAGCACCCTGCAGATGCTTTATATTGTCCATTTGCGAATCGTTGTTAACGATCTCTGAATCTACAACCCTCATGTATTTTCTCACCAGATCAAAACTTGTAATTTCATCTTCCGAATGGCCATCATGATTTGTGTCATCCTTTAATGAGAAAGGCACATCTTGCTGTAATTTTGAATCGTATGTAACAAATCCTTCACGTGCATATTTAGAATTGAAGTAGTAATAAATGAAGTCTTTGAGTTCCTCATTTGTTTCCTTCCAATCTTGTTTCGAACTAATAGCCATATTACAGAACTGTTCCATATCGAGGATTCCTCTTGCTCGCTTATCAGCAATACTCTTATAAATAAAAGATGTAAGATGCTTCAAGCAAGCCATGATTACTCCTTCGGTATTGGCAAGCGCTTTTACCTCTGTCATCATACTTTCTACCCTTTCGACGGAATAATACTTGCGATAGTATAGTCTGAGATGTTCATAATATTCTGACTCATCTTGGCAAATTGTCGTGATACGGAAAGTTCGTTTTGAATAGTCTTCTGTAAAATCATCAATTAGGCCTATAACGCACATTCTATAAATAGCCTTCTGTATGGCATCCTTATATTTTGCAGAACCATAGTCCTTGATAAACCCAAAACCTTTAGCTGTTTTTAGTTTTTTTGCATTAGCTGTTTCAAATACGGGCATGAGTTTTGCAACAAGATACTGGTTATACCTATCGAGTACCTGTTCGTCTTCTTCATAAGACACATAATAGGTTAAGACATGACCTATTTCATAACTTTTTATAAACCTAACAATACCTTGTGTATCAACAATATGTGGCACATCAATACCTTCAAACTCCTCATTACTAATCTTTACTTGTAGGTTATTCATAAGCAGTTCCATGACAAACAATTCAAACTCTTCACCAAGGAAGTTGCTATCATAGAAGAATTTGTTATTCGTGTAATCTGCAGAAAATTCTTGCCATTTATCAGTCTTTACATTTTTTACCCAAAATTTCCTCGGAGAATACATAATTGTAGCTAATGCCATCTTCTTGTCACGCCCAGCACGTCCTGCCTCTTGGACAAAAGACTCTAACGAGCTTGGATAATTCAAGTGGAATGTCATTCGCACATTAGACTTGTCGATACCCATACCAAAAGCCTTTGTAGCTACCATTATGTTAGTCCCACCTTTAAGAAATGAATCTTGACAGGCTGTATCATCACCACCTTTATATGTTGAAATGCTTCTTAACCCATGATTACGAAGAATGGTTTCTACAGTTGGAACGCTGTTATACACATTTGCTTTATATTCCCTATTAGCCCGCAAGCAAAATACTATACCTGCAGTATCAGTATAGGTGCGATTATACCAATCCGACTCCACGTCAACACTAAGGTCTGTATGATATATATGACTAACCTTGTCGGAGTCCATTAAATTCTCTCGCTCTATAAAACGTTTTTTGATAGTCTCAACTGCATCTTCGCTTTGTATTTCAACTATCTTTCGAGTAGCATCGTCAATAACTTCCAACAAGGTGTTTTCCTTAAGGCAATCAACCTCCTTCGATTTTTGAATGTCTTGTGCATCAACCTCATAAACATTATATTGAAGCTCTAGACGATTTGTGTTTTCATACCTAACAGTTGCATCATCCTCTAAAGAATATGCATTCGGACCAGACAATTCACGTTCTACATCGGCAAGGACATCGAATGATGCCGTTGCTGTAAGGCCAAACAATGATATATGGTTATCTTCTCCTTCCACTTCTTTTGGAAGTACATAATTGAATAAGTTTCTGCCAAGATGAAGATATGCAAGACGGAAATCATGTCCCCACTCAGATACACAATGAACCTCGTCTATTACACCATAAGCGAAATAGACACCAGATTCACGCATAGAACGTAAAACATCACGGAATCTGTGAATACTTAAACGCTCTGGTGATAGGAACATTATTTGAACTTGCGACCCCGTCAATGCAAGTTCTCGTTTTCTGCCTTCCTCATAATTCTTAGTGATGTCACTATTGATGTATGATATACAGTCTATGCCAATATTTAACAATCCATCATATTGGTCTTTCATCAAACCTTTCAATGGGTCCACAACAAGTGTAACCGATGGTTGCAACATTGCCGCAAGCTGATAAGTCAAAGACTTACCACCTCCTGTTGGGAGCAAACCAATTACACTTTTTAATTGAAGAGCTCTGTTTAGTATCGGCAATTGACCTGGTCTGAAATCTTCTTTTCTAAAAATGAGGTTTAAAAAATATCTAAGTTTAGAGCAATTCGCTTCGATTTTATGATATATTCCTTGACTATTTTTTTCAACAAATGGCTTGTAATTGATACGTTCTGTAGTGTATAGAACTCTGTCTTCGTACACTTTTTCTGAAGAACGTACAATAAAATAGCAATCATTTGAAGCCTTAAATTTAGAGAAAGCAACCTCTTTTGCATTGCAAATCTGATCAATCGACACATCAATAACAGCATCGTATTCTATTTCAGACAAAGCATCTTTTTGGGCACTCACAGATATTTTTGGCAATACCATATGATCATAATCTTTTGTCATGGCAATGAGATTATGATAAGTCTCCGAAAAATCCTCTATAGAAATCTTTGCAACGGAAGTATTATCCTCAATAATGAGAATTTTCCATTCCTGTTTGTTTGTATCAAGTCGTTCCGAGATGATTGCTTCAATAAATGTCTTCTGAATACGCGCAACGGCATTTAGATTCTTTGCTTTCTGTTCATCAGACATGATTGATACGTAATTCAGAACTCTCTCGCTTGCCAATGTAGGACATCCTCGTGAAATTAAATTACTCATTAAGGCATAGACTGGACATAAATTCTTATGGGCAGTCATATCAAAAGGAGCTAATATTTCAAAAGCACTCTCGCCAAGGGGCGATTTTCCTATCGTGTCCGTAAAGGATGCGAAATACTGAATAGGCGCAAAATATTTGTAATTATGCAGAATTTCTGAAACAGAAGAAAGACTATAACTAAAACTTCGAATAAAACAGCCATATGCCTTATGATTAGGATCAGGATGATAACCGAAATTTGTATTTTTGAAATCTGTAAAAACATGAATATGATTTTCTACGAAGTAGTTAAGAAAAGAACGTATTCGTTCTTCTTTGAGGTTAGCAGGACCAATACAAAGTACGATATGCTTTTTACCTGAAGAGGTTATCATTTTAGAAACTCCCTTCAAGCTTACAGTTTCAATATCAAGTATGTTAGAGAATATATGGATAGCAGTTGGCTGCTCCACATGAATGGAAGTAATACTATTACTATTGTCTCCATAATCAGATGGCAGATATTTAGAAACGGCAATAATTTCAGCATTATACTCTCCCAATGTTTTTTTCACATGCAGAACAGCTCTATTCCTTGCAATATCGGAAGGCTCTTCAAGAACAACTTTTCGGAGTTTTCCGAGCATTCCATACTGACGGAGCTTTTCGATTACAGCCATTGTTCCTATAGCCTGACCACAGCCCCAATCATAGATTTCGACACCATCACTTAAATCAGAATAAGGAAACTCGTTTTCGTCCAAAGCACGCATCAATTTATGATGATGCATTGGGCCATATGCAGACATATATGCACAGCACTGTTCTTCTGTTTCCAGAACAGCAGTACCATGATTAAGTGTACGCCCCTGACTATCTATGTATATCCATGGGCAGGACTTAAAACTATTTGGTACATAAAGATTAGAGATTCTAATAATCTCGTTGATGGTCAGATGACCAACTTTTTGTATATCATCTACGTAACTCATTTTCCAGTAATTGTTTCACTCCAAGGATTGTCCTTGTGACATTTGTAATTCATCACGGCAGACAGTTTGCTCGCATTAGCATAGCAATATTCACAGCCATGTACACAAGTATTATATTCACCTATGTCTTTGCTTTTTATGCAACCACAAAAGGCTCTTTGACCTTTGTCTTTATTATCACCATGGAGTGCATACTTTCCATTTGGAAGTATAATAGCACCTTCTGGCAATGGTTCTGTTTCACCAAAGAGGCTTGCTTGTGGCATAGAATACATTTTCACTTTTAGATAGTCCATCAATTTCTTGTCATTATAGGCAAGTTTTATGATAAGCTTATCATCAACACAATGATTCTTGTTTATTCCAAATTCCGTCAAGTCTATTTTCTCCCCACAAGTAGCCAACTCATAATTCCACTTTTTGTTTAAAACAGATAGTTTTTGAGAGAACTCCCGCATTTGCCACTCTTGCCAATCTATATAATTAACATTGGCTTTTTGTAGGTTTGCCTGCACTTTACGATAAGAGAGTATGTCAGCAAAACTAAATACTAACTTCTCTGTATATCCTAGTAGCTGGTTGCCAATATTCTCAATTTTATCAAGTAATCTATCTATGTCAATACTATCACTGAGAACCAATGGGTCAAAACGCCAAACAACATGTCCCTTACCAAGTGTATCAACAAGCAGTTTGAATGTTTCTATACGTTGGCTTAAAGGAGGAACATTCTTCTCCAACCCTTCTTCCTCATAATCATTCAGAGAGTATTGGATATAACATCCGATTCCACGCTGTTTAAGAACTGGTAGATATTGCAATAACGGCTTGGGATTCTTAGACCAAAACACAATAAATCGTGTGTCTTTGTAAGACACATAACTTTTCACTCCATTAAATGGATTTGTCCATGCCGAATAACCAGCCTTATCTAGACGATAAAAGAACCAGTCTGCATAGAAAGCAGGAATATCTGTGCTGCGACTTGCAGATACAAGAACTGGGACTTGCATATCTACAAGTTCTCCATTCTCTCGTGGAAGTCTTTGTTTAGTCCATGTTGCCATATTTAATTCTTTTTAAAAAAGGAGTATCGTACATCCTTTGATAGTTAATTAATAGAATAGCGTTTCATTTATCACATACGATGAAAAGAGTTATCGCTATTTTTTCAATTTCTGTCGGCATTGTATTTCTGTTTCTTAGGCTTTGCACCTGTAAGAGTAGTATAACGCTTCTTATATTTCTATATGTCTGAAAATGGTTATTCAAAATCCCAAATTCAACACAAAAGTACAAAAATAATCTTTAAATACAAAAGATATTCTTCAAAAATAACGTAAACACTACGTAAAAAACTCTATTTTGCCCATCAAAACTGTTTTTTGGAAAATGTTTGAGTTTAAAATCGCAGCTACTCGTTGGGGCAATGCTGAAACAGATACAGCAATCGCCCCAGTCGTTGTTGTTTCGATTTTTACCGACTTGTTGTTGGGAACACAACTTATAAAACAACGAAACTGGTTTATTTCATTTTACAAGATAACACCAGCTACAACAGCATTTATATCTGCGTTCCCTCTTTGGCTATGTCATCAAGAACCTGAGAGTAACATTGCTTGGTTCTGAAAAAGTCATTAAGAATCGCAGCAAGATAGGCTTTTGTATTTGGAATGTTGTGCATTAGCAAACATTGCAACTTAGACAGAATATAATAAGACTTTTCTTCCTCATACAACATATACAAAACCGTATTATGCACTAATTGATTAGTACGATTAACTGCCTTTTTCATATTCTCTACATCTTGGATATTTTCCGAATCCACCATATCCCAATGAAGGTCCCAAATTGTAATAAAGGCTGAGTCGTTTGAAGCCTCTATCATAAACTCCTCATTTTGATACGTGAAGTAAATGTCATCGTACTCTATACGAACTTCACAATTGAGCTGCCGAAGCAACTCAAGACACAAATCTCTAGTACCAATAGGCTGACTATCATCACTAGGCTGAGGAAGGGAACTTACAATTTCATCCATCTCTTTCTCAGCCTTTCTCTGGCGGATGTAGTACACCAAGCTAATTCCAATCAATACCGATATAAAAGGAAACATCATAACTATAACTTTTTAAATTAATACTTTATGAGGTCACAAAGTTAATGCTTTTCTTGCATAAAAGGTTGCTTATGGAGAAAAATCATACCTCCACAAGCCTTGCGGAGCCAAAAGATTTGATGCATTCCAAACAATTCAGTACTTTTGACGAAAAATTCAAATCTTTAAAATTTCATTGAAATGAAGAAGCTATTATGTATCTGCATGATTATGATGTCATGCATCAGTGCCTTCGGACAGGCAAGTGTTAGTAACGTGGCGATTCCAGAGCCTGAGTTTAATGGTGACGCATTTATCTGCAATCTATCTGCCAACACCTACGTGAAAGCAGAAAAGGCTATCGGACAGATGAAGACCAAAGACCAATTCTGGGGACCAGAGAGAAAGCTTTACGTAAAACCTAGCAAATCTTCCGTGAGAGTGAAAAAAGGACATATCCAGTTTGTCATCAGAGTACCCAACATCAACGATGATCCTTATTCATTCATCAAGATTTCCAAGTTTTCCGCAGGCTCAACTCGCAAACTTTCCCTTGCTAGACAGAATGAACTTTCAGGTAAAGTAACGTATGGCGGCAAGAACAAGCAAGAGTTGTTCTTCGAGGCAAAGAAATACGGCACCTCCTCTCTTCTAATAGATGCCGACATCGAAAAGCCTGGTGAATACTGTATCATGATTAGCAACCCAAACAGAGTAGACGGCAAGATTCCTGTATCCTGCTTTGGTGTAGATGAATAAAAACAATCCTCCTTGTTGCGATGTGCTACAAGGAGGATTTCTCGTTTTATTTCCACTCCACAAGCTTTCTATCCAATGGTATCTTTTTAGGTTCGCCACGATTGCCATCAATGAAATAACTCTCGGCTAGACTTTCATCAAACTGGAGAGTGAAGGCTTGGCGGATACGGGCACATTTCTCATTGATAGAATTAGACAATGGATTCGTCAGGGCTTCGATGCTCTGGCGAATCTTCTCTTCTGAAAGATGTGCCCCGTTGTTGTTCGATTTCTTGCGAATATCCACATAGATATCATATAGCTCTTCCCTATAATCCGACAGACATTTGAAAAGGATTCCCTCGTCATGACGCAAAAAGAGAATATACACCGTCTTTACCAATGGCTCCATCTTAATAGTCATATCATGATAATCGGGCAGTATGATATCGTAATTCTCCGTGATAACCATTCTACTCAGTTTTTTAGGTGGAAAGAGATACTGCTTCAGCACCCAATCGCCTACCCCGCCAAGACGCAAGTCCTGCACCTGTCGGTACACCTCCTTCATCTTCTGCCTGATATCATAGCTGAATGTTTCATCTGCCGGAATCGGTGTCGGATCAAATATACTGTATGGAAAATCATCAACAGAGCTGAACATCACTTTGCAATCCGGCAACTTATCATACGCAGCCTGCATCAATGGCATAAAATCCTCATCTTCCTCTATAGACAAAGAATAGGAATTGACATAATATATGCCATCCTCCTCATGGTCTAGCTGTAAGATGCTAGGATGTAATTTCTCCTTATTCTTTTCTTCTACCAATTGCGACAACAGCAAATCGGAAGGAACAGAGATGTTCAAATCCTCTTTATTCATCGCAGGATAGCTGTAGAGAGCTGTCTTCCTGATATGAGGACCCAGAAATGGGAAATAATTAAAATGAATAGACTTGCTGATAAATAAGTTGTTGATATTCACGAGATGGTTGATGATGGAAAGGTTCAACTTTTCATCATACCCATTCTCTACAAAGAATACCTCGTCATGTAGGCGTGTTGGGAAGTCGCGAAACTTCAATACCTTTTTTCTTCCAATCTTTCCGGTCATTGCTTACCTATTATTATATGGTTGAGTACAGTATTGTACATGTCAGAGCTATCTTATGTATTTATCGAATAGTTAAACTCTGATCACTTCATCAATCGCTCTATCCATTCATTGAACAAAGGGCATTTCTCACGAATCTTCTCTAAGCCAATGTCCATAGCAACACAAATGCCAACAACTACCTTATTATAATCAGGAATAGCAGCTATCAATCGTTTGGACGGAGCTGTCTCAGGACTATTGTTGATAAGTTCTGGCGATTGGAAAGCCTCTGCCGTGGCCTGCAACTCTGCATAATCAAACTCACTCTCCTCAAAACTGTTCAAGAATGCACTCACATCACTAAACAGCAATCCTTCAAACTCATGAAGTTGTATGTATGGAATAAAGCGAAAGCGATATTGCTCAGGAATATCCTTCGCCATTCTATCTATCAAGAAATGAATACGCTCCGTCTTATCCACTATCTCCTTAGATTCTTCCCATCCAGGAAACCCGAACTGGTCTTTGATGCCATAGTAATCCACTAACATGCTGACATAGACATCACCTTCTTGAAGATGATTCAAAATTTGCTTTTTGACGGTAGCCCAAGGCACGATGCCACCATGCGAGTGCTTGATGACAGGGGCTTCCACATAAATATCATGCTTAGCAAACTCCACTCCTAGTACTTCGGTACAAAACTCTTGTTCCGTAGGACCTTCACACACTATGATTAGTCGTTTCATCGTGGCTGACCTCCTTTCATTATATTTTGTTTCCACAAATCACCAAGTGTATAATCCTCAAGCCAATGTGCCAATTCTTCGCTATTCAGGCGATTGATGGTTGTACCATCTTCGTTCTGATTAACAGTCAAGACATCCTCTGGCTCAAAGTTACTAATCAGTTCAGCACTCTGAGTAGCAACGATAACTTGCGTACCCTTTTGTGCCGCCATCTTAATCAAACCCGAAAGCTTTTCGATAGCCACAGGATGCAAACCAAGCTCTGGCTCATCAATGATGATAACTCGTGGTAACCATGGCTGCATAAAGAGCACGGTCA
>ENA-OPCK01000922-OPCK01000922.1-human-gut-metagenome-genome-assembly--contig:-NODE-922-length-12488-cov-4.478163_pt1 | contig 12488 bp, 10 predicted proteins | sample MGYA00241249_ERZ501478 | MGnify/ENA primary metagenome ERZ501478 (study PRJEB25962, sample SAMEA2042629) | human gut metagenome | biome: human gut; feature: human-associated habitat; material: faeces...
CAGAACTGGACTGGCTGCTATACAATAAGCCCTTGGAGTATGCACAGATGGTGCTGAGAGGGGAGGCGGAGCATTATCTTTCCCTCGGCTGTGACCACGGCAGACTGGAAGATTAAGCCCTTATAAAGAACACGATGCCCACCGACCTATGGTTTTCGCCATAAGCTGGTGGGCATCTGTTGTTCTGGCTTATAATTCACTGATGGTTGCAGTAATGGGCTGCATGAGGATTCGCCTGACCGGGGTATATACTGCCAGCACCACAGCCGCCAGCACGACTGCGACAATCACGGCAAGACAGCCCCACGGCATCTGCCACGTTGCACCGAAATAATGGGTGATGAGCAGGATATACAGCTTCCGATTCAGCACAAGACCCAGCGCAATGCCCACCACAAGACCGGACACCGCATAGGTGCCAGCTTCGGCAGAGATCATGCGTTTCAGCTGTGCATCATCCATCCCGATGGCACGCAGGATGCCATACTGCTTCATTCGTGCCGACACGCTCATGGAAATGCTGTTGATGATGTTCAGAATGGTGATTCCTGCAATCACGATGAGAAACGCATAGACCACCAGATGGAACGCCCAGTAGGTGCTTTGTATCATCCGATTTCCTTCGATTCGGTTGGAAAAAACAACCTGCTTGTTTAACGTGTCGCTCAGCAGGGTGTGTATTTGTGCAATGGCTGCGTCTGCTGTGGTATCTTTTAGTTGAATATCGATCACCGCATAGCGGTTTTGCCCGGTCAGCTGATGGAAGGTTTCTTCGGTGCAGATAACAATCGGGGAATCGGTACTACTGAACGGGCTGTCGTTCAATACACCCACGACTGTGAGCTTTGCATCCTCCAGCTGAATGGTATCACCCACGGTCAGGGAGTTGCTTTTGTCGAATACCGTCAGCACAGGGTATGTGCCATCCTCCGGCTCCTGCGGAAGGGTTCCGCCAATCAGTTCTTTTTTCGCCCAGCCAAACTGTATCGTATCGTATGAAATCAGGTCGATGGACCCCTGTTTTCCCTGATATTCCGCCGGGAGCGGGCAATACATCCGCCCGAATGCGTGTTTGACTTCCGGCAGAGCTTCCAGCTGCTCCACCAGCACCGGGTCAAGGACATTTTGCCCGGATGTTTCAGCCACCGATAAGTCCGGTGTGTAGGGCTGCAACGGATTCAGCGCAAATCCAACCCATCGAAGCAAAACCGAAAAGCTCAAAAACAGGAGAATGCTTAACGCAAAGGAACCTGTCATCAGAAGCAAGTTCTTTTTGGACGAGGTTGCATGGCTCACGCCCAAAGAAAGCTCTGCACGACTTCCAAACAACCGAGCATGACACGGAGAATCCGCTGCATTTTCCACCGCATTCCCAGTTGCTGCTGTGATCGGAGAAGCTTTTGCCGCCCGCCGTGCCGGAGAAGATGCCGCGAACCAAACCGTGATAAGTCCCAGCGCGGAACCACAGATAATACCGACCGGGCTGATGCCAAGCACTGGTAAAGAGCTGAACTCCTCGCCGATAAATCCACGCAGAAAGGAACACAATCCCCATGTGGAAACGATTCCCAGCACACATCCTGCTGGAACAGCAGTTTTACACCAGAAAAGAGCTTCCAGCCGGACAAGCATCCGAACCTGATTTTTTCCTGCCCCAAGACAACGCAGCATTCCATAATAGCTGGTACGCTGCGCTACATTGCTGTTGATGCTGCCTGTGATCATAAAAATTCCGGCAAGGACGACCATGCCAGCCAACACAGCCGCTACCGCATATAAGCCTACAATATAATCGTTGTTGCTGCTTGCGTTCAACGCCATCAGGTAAGTATTTTCGGAGATTTTTTCTTCTGAAATTCCGTACTTGTTTTCGATGTTCACAATGGACTGCCGCAAATTGGTACGTGGCTTGAACTGGATGAAATACTGTGTTTCAAAGGATTCTTCTACCTGTGCGGCAATCTGAGAAAATGTACTGCGGTTCATCACCAGCACAACAGCATCATACTGGTTCGCATCGGAGGTATCCTCATTGAAACCTGCGACAGTAAGCGAAATGGTCTGTCCATCCGGGAGCGTCAGCGGAATCGCTGTACCGACCGTAACATCCAGCCAATCCCGGATGTTTGCTGTCACGAGCACTTCGCCATCCGCCGGGGCAGTGCTGCACTGCATTCCCGGAAAGATTTGAAGGATTGCATCATCTGCTCCTACCAGTGCGGCACGTTTATCTCCGGCAAAGTAGTTTTCCGTAAGGGAAGCGTTGATGTCGCTATACGCCGAAAATGCAGCAACATCCTCCTGTGCGGCAAGCTCTGCGGCTGTTTCAGGGGAGATGTCCTTTACCATGATATGCCAGTTTCCGTTTTTGTTCAGCTGGTTTGAGGTTTCCATCCGAATCGCCATATCTGCCATACTGAACACCGCCGTGACCAGAAACACCGCAAGGACGATGCACAAAATCGTCATGCGGTTCTGCCGTCTGCGTACCTTGGCAGAAATCGGGATCAGGCTCAGATAGCTTTTCATTTCTGTGCTGCTCATTCCCGGCACCTCCCAAAATCGGTCAGGCAGCCGTCCGATACCTGCAACACCCGGTCTGCCGTCTGCGCAATGCTGCGGTTGTGGGTGATCATCAGGATGGTCTGCTCGTATTTCCGGGATGTTTCTTTTAGCAGGGCAATGACCTCGCTGGTGTTCTGGGTGTCCAGATTGCCGGTCGGCTCATCCGCCAAAATCAGGGAAGGGCGGGTCATCAGGGCGCGGCCAATGGCTACCCGTTGCTGCTGCCCACCGGAAAGCTGACTTGGCAGATGCTTCCGACGGTCTTTCAGATTCAGCACGGTCAGCAGTTCTTCCAGATATGCCCTGTCCGGCTTTTGGTAGTCCAGCAGCACCGGGAACAGGATGTTCTGTTCTACGGTCAGTTCCGGGATGAGGTTGAATGCCTGAAAGATAAAACCGATATTGCGGCGGCGGAAGATCGTCAGCTCCCGGTCTTTCATGGCAAAAACATCCTTGCCATCAATCAGCACCTTGCCGGAAGTCGGCGTATCCAGTCCGCCAATCAGGTTGAGCAGGGTGCTTTTGCCGGAGCCGGATTCGCCAACGACCGCCACATATTCGCCTTTCGGCACTGAAAAGCTAACATCTTTCAGCGCATGGACAGCAGTTTCTCCGCTGCCGTAGGTCTTGCAGAGATGGTTGACTTCTAATAGTTCCATAGTGTATCCCTCACTTTGCAGGTTCCTTCGATTCAGACGGATGATCTCTGTCTGTGCAGAAAAGGATAACACGTCAACCTTACTGCAAGCCTACACGCAGCCTACAATTTTGTAGGAATCGGAAAATTCAGAGTAAAGGTCGTGCCCTTTCCCAGCTCGCTGTCTACTTCAATGGTGCCGTGATGGGCTTCCACAACGGCTTTTGCCAGCGGCAGACCCAGCCCGATGCCCTGTGTATCCTGTGAAAAGCGGCTGCGATAAAACCGTTTGAAGATATGGTACAAATCTTCCGGGTGGATGCCGCTGCCGTTGTCGCGCACTTTGATCTGAACCATGGACGGCAGTGCATTCCACTCTACCTGAATCGTATCTCCGCTCTTTGTGTGGTCAAGGGCATTCTTTACAAGATTGTCCACAGCTTCCTGCATCCAGTCACGGTCGCACCAAAGTGTAACCGCCTCTGAGCCGGACAGAACAAGCTTTTTCTGTTCCTGCTCTGCACGATAGTTATACTGCCGCGCGATGTCCTGCACCATTTCAGCAACATTTTCGTTTTTCTTCTCCAAGACGACCGAACCGGCATCCAGCCGGGTGATTTTGAGCAGATTCTGCACCAGCGTTTCGATGCGGTCCAACTCCTGTTCGGACAGGTCTGCAAACTCTTTGACCTCCGACGGCGAAACAGCTTCGTCCTGAAGCAGACCGTTGTAGATATTCAACGCCGCCAGCGGTGTTTTGAGCTGGTGCGAAATATCTGCAATGGTATTTTTCAAAAAACGCTTCTCCCGCTGCTCGTTGTCTGCGTGTGCGCTCAGAACTGCCGCCAATGCATTAACGGAGTGAAACAGACGGTAAAATTCTCCCTCCCGGTCGCAGTCCAGTCGTGCATCCGGGTTGCCATCCAGACAGCTTTGGATTTGCTGGACTGCCTGTTCCAGAAGCGCGCTCTGCCTTTGGAAATAGCGAAAAAGCACGCCCCAGAGACAGCCGCCCAGCAGCAGAAAAACCAATAGTAACCCGAAAGAAAATACATGCGTCGTATGCCATACGATGCCCTGCGTGAGAGCCAATGCCACCGCCCAGACCGCCAGCACGGCTTGGAACAAATTTCGGATCTCCCGGTTTGCGAATACTTTCATACGGCACCTTTACCCATTCCATTTATAGCCCATGCCGCGGACAGTCAGCAGCATCTGCGGTTTGCCGGGGTCGTCCTCAATCTTCATCCGCAGCCGCCGGATGTACACTGTTAAGGCACTGCTGTCAATGTAATCCCCATCGCAGTCCCACAGTGCATCCAGAATTTGTTCCTTGGATAGCACGGCATTCGGATGCTGCATAAAGAAGCAGAGCAGCTTGTACTCTGCGCCGGTCAGTTCCAGCAAGATTCCGTTTTTGTATGCCTGCCCCTGCAACAGCCGGACGGTGATGCTGCCCGATTCCAGTACGGGTTCTCCTGCGCTGGACGCATTTGCACGGCGAAGCAGTGCATTGACCCGTGACAACAGGACACCCAGCTTGAACGGCTTGGTCAGGTAATCATCCCCGCCCAGTTCCAGCCCCATGATGATATTCATTTCCTCATCCGAAGCAGTCAGGAACAGAATCGGCACGTTGGATGTGCGCCGCACCTTCTGGCAGAAATCGAAGCCAGAGCCATCCGGCAGGGAAACATCCAGCACCAGCAGGTCATATTTTCTGTCTGACCACAGCACCTCGGCTTCTGCCAGCGTCCGGGCTGTATCCAGTGCAAAACCCTGTTTCTTGAATGCAAAGGTCAGCCCACTGATCAGGCTCAGATCATCTTCCAAAAGGAACAGTTTTCTCATGATTCCCTCTCTTTTCTGCGTTTTGTGTGTCCTACAGGTTCAAAAGCATTATAAGTTTTTTCTGCGAACATTACAATGTGCGAAACGGAAATTGTTTCTTGCCGTGTGTTAAATATAAGTCCTACTATCAACGCTTTACTGCAATAAAATTTGCAAAACTATCTTGACGCTCTGCCGCTTAAAAGCCCCACTGGGGCTTTCATTGCTGCGCAAACGCGGTCTATGCGTTTTGAGCGCAGCGGTAGAGGGCAAGAACCGTCCCGTGGCCACAAATTTTCAATTCTTGAAAATGTTGTGCTCCACTGGGACTTCACTTCTCAAACTCTTGCGAGTTTTCCAAGTGATCTTGTTGGGGTAGCGCTTGTCGGGGCAACGCCCCTCCATCTGCTATCGCAGACCGCGCTGCCGCTTAAAAGCCCCACTGGGGCTTTCATTGCTGCGCTGCGCTTCGCAAACGCGGTCCCACCCCAAACCCTGCTCATGGTTCGCACCTGACGGTGCGAACAGCAACGGCGTGTCGTGCTTACATAACTTCACCGAGGAGTTATCGAACAGACAGGAGGTACAATGACCAAAACGAATGTTCAACCGACTCCTAGCAATTCCCAGCACCACGACACGCCGAACAACAAAACGCACGTCATCAAGTTCCGTGTGACAGCGGAGGAAAAAGCGTCACTGGAACTCACTTGCAAACTCCTGAATCTCTCCCTCTCCACTTTTATCCGCCGCGCCATCCACAACGTCAAGATCGAGAAAACGGTCATCGTTGCAGGCGGCGGCGAAGAAACCCTGACCGCTGTTTCCACCCTGCTTGCCCAGTGCAGCAAGGTGGGCGGCAACCTGAACCAGCTTGCAAGGCACTTCAATTCTGGCGGTGCGGACACCGAGCAGATCCGGGCGAAACTCCTTGACGAACTTGCAGACCTGACCGCATTTCGGCTGCACGCCGAGAAAGTTCTGGGTGAACTGTATGGCAACGCTCAAGCATATCGCCTCTAAGAACTCGGACTACACCGCCATTGAAGCGTACCTGATCTACCAACACGATGAGTTCACCGGAAAGCAGCTTCTGGATGAACAGGGCAAGCCGAAGCTGCGGGAATCCTACCTGCTCGACACCCTTGAGTGCGGCGATTTCTCGTTTGCAACGGCCTGTCTGCTGGCAAACCGCAAGTATGGCAAGAACACCCAGCATGGTGATATCAAAAGCCACCAGTATATCATCAGCTTTGACCCAAGAGATGCAGCCGACAACGGCTTGACCATGGAAAAGGCACAGGCACTTGGCCTGAAGTTTTGTTCTGAAAATTTTCCCGGTCATCCTGCCATCGTCTGCACTCACCCGGATGGGCATAACCATTCGGGAAACATCCACGTCCACATTGTGATCGGCAGTATCCGCACACGAGAGGTGGAACGTAAGCCCTATATGCAAAAGCCCCGTGACTGGCGTGAGGGTATGAAGCACTCCAGCACAGCCCAGACCATGCGGCACTTGCGTGTTGAGGTCATGGAGCTGTGCGAGGGTGCCGGACTGTACCAGATCGACCTGCTCAACGGCTCGAAAGAGCGCGTGAGCGAAGCCGAGTATTGGGCGCGTAGGCGCGGTCAGTTGAAACTTGACCGTGAAAACGCAGCCCTCACCGCAGCTGGACAGCCGCCCAAGCAGAAGAAGTTTGAAACCGTAAAGGACATCTTGCGGAAACAGATTTCTTCGGTGTTGTACCGCACAACGAGTTTTGAAGATTTTTCTGACAAGCTCATGCAGCAGTACGGCATTGCCGTCAAGGAAAGTCGTGGACAGCTCAGCTATCTGCCCACTGGCAGAACAAAGTTCATTCGAGCGAAACATCTCGGTGACAAGTTCGATAAGGCGGCAGTGCTTGCCACGTTGCAGGCAAACGCCGAACGCAAGCCCATGGCGCAGTTCAAGCAAGATACCATCGGGAAACTGATCGACATCCAGTCGAGGATGACCGAGGGCAAAGGCATCGGCTATAAGCGTTGGCTCACGAAACACAATCTCAAAGTTATGGCACAGACCGTGAAGCTTCTGCAGGAAAAGGGCTTGACCGACGAGGACGCTCTGAACCAGCGCATCACCGAACTGGAAACCAAGTATCACGACTCGCTGGCGGTGGTGAAAGACCTCGAAGGTCGCATGAAAGCCAACAAAGAGCTGCGCTATCATGTCGCAGCCTATACCAGCACAAAGAGCGTCGCACAGCAGTTAAAGACTGCCAAACGACCCGCAGCTTTTGAGGAGCAGCATCGTGCAGAGCTGACAGCGTACCGGGCGGCAGCAGCCTATTTCAAGGCAAACAACATCACCAAGCTGCCCAGCCCGAAAAAGCTGGAAGCCGAGTATGCGCAGCTGGCATCCGAAAAGGCAAAGTTCTACGAGCAGTACAAGGAAGCTAAAGAGGAACTGCTCAAACTGAAAACCGCAAAGCAGAATGTTGCGTCCTTTTTCCGGGAGGAAGAACAGACGCAGCAGGAGAGATAAAGGAGTGTGCGTATGATCAATCTGAAAATTGACCCGGAGTTCCAGTCCCAGATTCCGCCGCTGACGGACGATGAGTACAAGCAGCTTGAAGAAAATATCCTGAAAGAGGGCAAGCTGATCTCTCCTTTGATCGTGTGGAATAATACCCTTGTTGATGGTCACAACCGTTATGCGATTCTTCAGAAGCACCCGGAGATTTATTTCTCTACCATGCCGCTCCGATTTGAGAACCGCGAAGAAGCCATTGCGTGGATTTGCCGGAATCAGTTGGGACGGCGAAACCTGAGTCCCGAACAGAAACGCTATCTGCTTGGGAAGCAGTACGAAGCCGAGAAGAAGGCTGCAAAAATCTTTCGGGGCAATCAGTACACTTTAGCAAAGAAAAGTGGTGGTGCTCACGATGATAACCACCACTCCGGGAAGAAAACCTGCGACCGAATCGCAGAAGAAAACGGTGTCAGCCGTGCCTCCGTTCTTCGCGCCAGCCACTATACACGAGGCATCGACATCGCAGATAATCTCTCTCCCGGCATCAAGCAGAAAGTCTTTTCCGGCGAAGTGAAGTTCACCAACGAAGAAATGTCCAAGCTTGTGCAGGCAAGTGTCGAGCATCGTTCAGATGTCCTTGCTCAAATCCTGCATCCAGAGGCATTGGAAGTGTTGGAATCTGCCAGCGCAGAATTTGAACCTGAAAAAGCGGAACCCGTTCCCATGCCCACACCACAAACAGAAGAATTTCGGTGCTATCATGTACCGGACGAGTTTATGAAGGTTTACAAATCTTTGAGCCGTGCGACCGAAATGATGAAAAACTCATGGAAGAAAACGCTCAAAAACAATCCCAGCTATTTCACTGACCCGGAAAAGCAGAAGGTTCTCCGCTTCGCAATGCAGCGACCTGCTAACTACCTGACTGAAATCGAAACCTATCTGGAAAAGGCTCTTGCAGAAGCCCTTGAAGAAGAAAAGACCGCATAACAGCAGACACCTGTAAGCCATCAATAAGCCACCAGCCGCAAGTGCAGGGTGGAAGACTTCCGCGCCCTTGCGCCTGATAAAAATTGGAACTTTGATTTTCTCGCCCGACTTTGCCACGGTGGGACGATCAAAGGAGCGTGCGTTTGAACAAAAAGAAAAAGTCCACAAACACTTCCCCTTATCCCGATGAAGTCATCGACCGTCTGGCACGGGCATTCTACCCGGCCATCCTTGCCTGCTGGAACAGCGAGGAAGGCCAGCGGGAGTTTGCCGCGTGGCAGGCGGAACAGGCTCATCATACCGCCAACAAAGAGAAACAGAGCGTTCCCGACGGGGAACGCCCTGTTGTACATATCGCTATCGCATGTGGATTTTTCAGGGTGCGTCCTATTCGGGGGCGCACCCTGTTTTTTGTTTTGCCTTATTTCACCTTGTTCCGCAGTTCTTTTTTCGTTGCCCACAGACTGTAAGCGCAGGCCACTACTTCCGACCCCCAGAACGCAAACCACGCTTTTTCGATGCCCATGGTGCGGATAAGGAGCCACAGGCAGGGCACCAGCACCACCAGTTGCCGCAAGGCAGCGCCGATCATATTGACCACGCCGTTGCCAAGGCCGGAGGCAAAGTAGCCGCACAATATGGTGATGACCGCAAACAGGAAGGTCACCGAGATGATGCGCAGGGCAGGCACACCGAAAGCCAGCATCTCGTCACTGGCAGAGAACAGCCCCAGCAGTTGCGCCGGAAACAACAGGAACACCGCCGTGCCGCACAGGGCAAACACCACGCCGGTGGGCAGCAGCACCTTCCATGCCTGCTTTACCCGGTGGGACTGCCCACTGCCATAGTTGAAGCCCACCACCGGGATGGCTGCCTGTCCCAGACCATTCACCGGCATCATCAGGAAGTTTTGCAGCTTATAGTAGATGCCAAAGAATGCCACTGCCGTGGAGGATACGCCCAGTAGAATGCCGTTGACTGCAAAGGTCATCACGCTGCCGATGGCCTGCATCACGATGGTAGGCAGCCCCACCCGGTAGATGTCGGCCACATCCTGCCACAAAAAGCGATAGCCCTTCAGTCGGACATGGATGACCGGGTTTTTGACCCGATTGAACCATAGCGCCGCCGCTGCGCCGATGAGCCGCCCGATGACGGTGGCAATGGCTGCGCCCCGGATGCCCATGGCCGGGCAGCCCAGCAGACCGAAGATCATAATGGGGTCGAGAATAATGTTGACTACTGCGCCGATGATGAGGGAGACCATAGACAGCACCGTGTCCCCCACTGCCTGCAAGAGCCGCTGCCCGTAGGTCTGCAAAAAGATGCCCCAGCAGAACACAAGGTTCACCGAGAGGTATTCCCGGCAGAGCTGCTGCAATTCGGGATCGTTGGTCAGGGCGGCAGCGATCTGATTCGAGAACAGCAGCCCCACCAGCGTAAACACCAGTGAAGTACCCAGCATCAGAAACAGCCCGGTGGTGGCGGCACGGCAGGCTTCCTCCGGCTTTTTCTGCCCCAGTTTGCGAGAGAGCAGGGCGTTCAGACCAACGGCAGTGCCCACGCCAATGGCGATCATCAAAAACTGGATGGCATATACAAGAGAGGCGGCGGGCAAGGCTGTCTCCGATAGTTGTGCCACAAAAATGCTGTCCACAATGTTGTACAGTGACTGGATGAGCAGCGACAGCATCAGCGGTACCGCCATGGTGTACAGCAGGGGGCGGATGGGCATTTCTGCCAGTTTGTTTTTCGGGTTCATAGGTTCTCCTTTTTCGGGCAAACAAAAAAGCGTGAAATCGTTGAGGGATAGCTTTCCCTCAGGATTTCACGCTTTGTAAGCCGGCTTTTTGTATTCTTAACGGAAGGTATTATACCGGAGTTTTTTCAAAATTGCAAGAAGAATTTTGAAAAAATCACAGCAGTGCGTTTTCCAGATCGCTCAGCATTTCGCTCAGTGCCTGAATGCCGCCCTCTGCGGTGTACCAGACATTCGGGTGTGCCAGATAAACGACGTGGCCGTTCTTGTAAGCATCCGTGCTCTTGACCAGCTCGTTTTCCAGGATCTCCTGTGCCATCTGTGCGCCATCGGTGCCAATGGCTGCATCGCGGTCCATTGCGAAGATGTAGTCGGGGTTCTTGTCCACAATGAACTCGAAGGAAGCCTCGTTGCCGTGGGTCGAGGTGTCGATATTGGCATCCACGCCGATGTTCTCAAAGCCGATCTCCTTGCCGATGATGGAGCAGCGGCCATCGTTGCCCAGAACATTGAAGCTGCCGCTGGTGGTCATGCCGACGATGGCAGTCTTGCCCTCTGCAAAGGCTTTCAGGGCGTCGATGCGGCTGTCAAAATCCGCCATCAAAGCTTCCACATGGTCTTCCAGACCAAAGATAGAAGCGATGGTCATGGCGTTTTCACGGGTGCTTTCCACAACGCCCTTTTCGGCGTCGGTCGCAAGGAAAACAACGGGTGCGATCTCGCACAGAGCATCATAGGATTTTGACAGGCGTCCGCCGATAAAGATGATGTCCGGCTCGCAAGCCATGACTGCTTCCATATCGGCTTCCTTGATGTTGCCAAGGTTCGCAATGCTGTCATTGGTGACATAGCTCTGAAGATAGTCCAGAGAGGTGGATGCCGTGCCGACCACACGGTCGCCAACGCCCAGTTCATCCAGAATGTCCAGAGAAGCAAGGTCGAGGATGGCAATGCGCTGCGGGTCAAAGGGCACTTCCACGTCCACTAACTCCTTTGCACCGTTGAACGCCTTGATGGTCACAGATTCCGGTGCAGCTTCCGAAGAGGCTGCGGCTTCGCTGGATGCAGCCACAGAGCTTGCTGTGGAGGAGGAAGCGCCGCAGGCGGCGAGAACCCCCGCTGCACTCACAGCGGCCATAGTGGTCAAAAACGAACGACGAGAAATTTTCTTCATAAGAATGCTCCTTTTAAAAAGTACTGAAATCAATAATATATCGACAAAGGCTTGCCTTCGATCTGCATGATCTCAAAGTCCACCTTGTAGATATCGGACAGGTTTTCTTTGGTGATCACTTCCTGCACCGTGCCAAACTTTGCGATTTTTCCATTCACAAAGGCGCAGATGTAGTCAGAATAAAACGCAGCATAGTTGATCTCGTGCAGAACAAGGATCACCGTTTTGCCCAGCTCATCGCACAGGCGGCGGACGATGCGCATGAGGTTGGTTGCGTGGTAAATATCCAGATTGTTGGTCGGTTCATCCAGCAGGATATACTCGGTGTCCTGCGCAATGACCATGGCAATATAGGCACGCTGCCGCTGACCGCCGGACAGTTCATCGATGAACTGCTCCTCAAAATCGCCCAGTTCCATGTAGGCAATGGCACGGTCAATGATCTCGTTGTCCTCTTGGATCAGCCGTCCGCCGGAGTACGGAAAGCGGCCAAACGCAACCAGCTCCCGGACGGTCAGCTTCATCTGGACATTGTTGGCTTGGGGCAGGATGGCGAGCCGCTTGCTCAGCTCCCGGCTTTTCCAGCGCGTGATCTCCGTCCCCTCAAAATCCACAATTCCGCTGTCCCGTGCGATCAGGCGGGACAACATTCCCATCACGGTGGATTTTCCTGCGCCGTTCGGACCGATAAGGGAAAGGACTTTGCCTTTCGGAATCTCAAAACTCACGCCATCGACAACGGCTTTGCCATCGTAGCGTTTGGTGATCTCTTTTACAAACATGGTGTTATGCCTTTCTCTGGGTGAGCAGCAGATACAGGAAATACACGCCGCCGCCCACGGTGATGAACACGCTGACCGGAATTGAGTAAACGAACACCCGCTCCACCAGAAGCTGTCCGCCGATCAGAACAGCCATACCGAACAAAACAGAGCCGGTGATGAGCTGGCTGTGCCGGTAGGTGCGCAGGAACTGCCGGGAAAGGTTGGCAATGATAAGCCCCAGAAATGCCAGC
>ENA-OPCK01000930-OPCK01000930.1-human-gut-metagenome-genome-assembly--contig:-NODE-930-length-12357-cov-14.206145_pt1 | contig 12357 bp, 10 predicted proteins | sample MGYA00241249_ERZ501478 | MGnify/ENA primary metagenome ERZ501478 (study PRJEB25962, sample SAMEA2042629) | human gut metagenome | biome: human gut; feature: human-associated habitat; material: faeces...
TAGCGGCTGCGCCGCTTAACTGCTGCAAACTTAGAGCGACGCGTCTCGCGTCGGGCATTTTTCAGCAGCCACGTCTCGCGTTAGTTTTTCTGCAGCCGCGTCCCGCGGAATTAAAGCAAAGGCTCGCAGACGAGCATGTGATTAGTGCTGTCTGCGAGCCTTTATTCTGTGTATGAACATTGCATTTTCCCGACGCGAGACGCGTCGCCCCCATTAGTGCTTGCGTTTGGGGCTTGCGTCTGGTGCTTGTGTTTAGTGCTTGCGTTTGGTGCTTGCGTTTATTTCACCCTCAGCTTTTTGCCCGGGTTGATGGTGTTGCCTTTTATTTTGTTCAGTTTCTTCAGTTTTTCGACGGTCGTACCGTTCTTTGCTGCAATCTCGTAGAGCGTGTCGCCCTTCTTCACCGTGGTGCTCTTCTCCCTTTCTTGAGACTTTTTGCGGCTCTTATTTGACGACTTGCTTGACGACTTTGACGACGACCTGCTGCCCCTCGACGATGACTTGCTTGACGACCTGCTCTCTGACCTTGACGACGACGCACTTTGCGACGCCTTGCTGTCGGTTGAGGCCGAGCGAGAACGGCGGCGCGAGGCCACACTGCGGTTGTCGAGTTTTTCGTCCACCTCCACTGTGGCACGGCGTGTCATCAGTTCGTCAGCGTTGTAGTTGTACACCGAGTCCTTCAGGTCGATAAGCGTGTTGAGCGTTTCGGTGGGCAGACAGAGCGACATGAGTCCCGCCGAACCTGGTATGAGGTCGGTGCGATACTGCGGGTTGAGTGCGCGTATGGCCTCGATGTCGATGTTGCAAAGGTCGGCCACCTGCTTCATGTGTAAGTCGCGGCTCACCATGATGGTATCGGTAGTGACGGGAATTTTCGTCTTCATCGGGCAAATGTTATGCTCGCAGTAATAGTTCATGATGTAGTTGGCCGCAATAAATGCCGGCACATAACCACGTGTCTCGCTGGGCAGATAGGGGTAGATAGTCCAGTAGTCGCGCACCCCGTCGGCGCGGTGAATAGCCTTGTTCACCGTCGTCGGGCCACAGTTATAGGCGGCTATCACCAGGCTCCAGTCCTTGTATATCTTGTACAAGTCGCGCAGGTAGCGCGCTGCGGCCCACGAACTTTTGTAGGGGTCCTGTCGCTCGTCGACAAGGCTGTTCACCTTGAGGTCGTAGCGCTTGCCCGTAGCCAGCATGAACTGCCACAAGCCCACTGCACCGGCAGAACTCTTGGCGCGGGGCTCGAGTGCCGACTCAATGACGGGCAGATACTTCAGTTCGAGCGGCAAGCCATAGTAGTCGAGCGCCTCCTCAAATATGGGTATGTAAAAGTTTCCGGCGCCCAAAGCGTACGACACGGTGCGGCGCAGGCGTCCGCTGTATTGGTCGATAAACTTTTGCACCACCTGGTTGTAAGGCATCTCCATCACCACCGGCAGGCGGCGCAGACGCTCCTGATACTCCTCGGCGGTGAAGGTCGGGTTGTAGTCGGGGTTGACACACGTGGTGTCGGGGTAGAGATACTTTTTGGCCATCCACTCTCCCAGCAGCGAGTCGCAGTCGGCCGACATGCCCTCGGGCAGGTCTATCACCTCGTCGCGTCCGTTTTGGTCGTTGTGTACGGTAATTTCGTTTTGCGCTGTGGCAGACATAAAGCCGGCCGCCAGTGCTACAATCAATGTCTTTAAGCGTTTCATCAAAAAAAGTGTGTATCTTTTGTATTGTTGGCGCATGGTGTGCCTTAAAATGCCAAACGTTAAAGCGTGAAGCTTAAAACGTCAAGCTGCAGCCCACGCCGTAGGCCGAGCGTCCCGACGATGAGCCGAGCAAGGCAGGCTGCCCTATGACAGCCGGTTCGACACGCATGCTCAAGTCGGGCGAGATGTCGAACACCGAGAGTTGTGCGTCAACGTATGCGTCGACTACCGAGAGCAGGTACACGCCCACAAAGCAGAAGGCGCTCAAGTCGCGGTAGCGGCGGTAAAAGTTCTTTTTGCGTTTGAATATGTTCTTAAATTGGTCCTCGCGCCCCGTAATGTCGTAACGTGGTGGCAACATGTCAAGGTACGAGTTGGTGTTAGGGTTGTCGTCCATGATGTCGAGATAAGCCTGCGAGTAGTCGCGGTACATCATCTGGTTCCACATCAGGGCATAGGCGCAACCCAAAAAGCCGCCGTATATGAAAGGCAGTTTCCAGTATTTGCGGTTGTAAATCTGTCCGGCGCCGGGACACACCAGCGACAGCCACAGCGCCTTGGTGGGATTAGGCACAAACACCTTGGGCTTGCCCCCCTTGCCGTTGGCGGGCAGTGTGGCGGGGTGTGCCTTCAGCGAGTCGGCAGTGTGTTGCAGTCTAGCCGTGTCCACGGGCATGACCATTGAGTCGGGATCCGATGTCAGTTCGGCCGCCATGCGGTCAAAGTCGGCATCGGCATCGGTGCTGTGTTCGCGGGCCAGTTCGTCGGGCGTTTTCACTGTGTCGGGGCGCATGGCAGGGCAACCGGTGCGTGCGGCAGCAAAAACGGCTAAAGCCGGAACCCCGTTTGAGGCTCCGACTTTGGCCGTATTTTTTGCATAAAGCGCCAGTGCTTGTGAGCATGCGAGCATCACCATCAGCACCACGCTCCGTAGTGTATGCGAACTCATTGACTATAAGTAGGTGTTCTATATTATTTTATACATCAGCAGGTGTCATTTCCGCATCGGAAGTGCGTTATCGGGACGTATCTGGCCCCTTTGTTCTCGGTCACATAGCCCGAACACCCACTTAATATATGGCGTATCTCGATCAGATTTTGTCGAGCAGCGTGATGATGCGCTCAAGTTCCTCCTCTGATGCAAAAGGAATGCTGATTTTGCCTTTGCCCTGTTGCGAGCACGTCATTTGCACCTTCGTGCTGAAGCGTTCCGACAGCCGGTTGCGCAGTTCGGTGTACTCCTCGGGCAGTCGTTTGGTGGCCGTTTTGCTTTTGAGTGTGTGGCGTCCGCTTTTCAGCGTTTCGCCGTTGTTAAGCGCTTTGACCATCTCCTCCACCTGTCGCACCGAGTAGCCCTTTTCGCGTATTTCGTTAAAGAGCTTCACCTGCAGCGATGGTTTGTCCAGCCCCAGCAGTGCACGTGCGTGTCCTTGGTCCACCTCCTTGTTCTGCAGCGCCACCTGCACTTGTGCGGGCAGTTTGAGCAGTCGCAGATAGTTGGCTATGGTAGCGCGGTTCTTGCCCACTTTTTCTGACAGTTTGTCTTGAGTCAGGCTATACTGCTCAATGAGGTTTTGGTAGGCCAGAGCTATTTCGATGGCATTCAAGTCCTCGCGCTGAATGTTCTCCACCAGCGCCATCTGCATCACGTTCTCGTCGTTGGCGGTGCGTATATAGGCCGGAATGTTAGTCAGCCCTGCCAGTTGTGCTGCACGCCAGCGTCGTTCGCCGGCAATGATTTGGTAAGTGCCGTCCTCCATCTGCCGCAGCGTGATAGGCTGTATGATGCCTATTTGGCGTATGCTCTCGGCCAGCTCTTGCAGTGCTTCGGGCTGGAACTCGCGGCGCGGCTGGTTGGGGTTAGCCTTGATTTTGAACACCGGCACTTCGTTGATGCTCGACGACCCGCTGGTGTGAACCTCCTCCTCGGTCGAGATGAGTGCGTCGAGCCCGCGTCCTAATGCTGGATATTTCTTATGTGTTGCCATACTTATTTTTCGTTCTTCTTAATAACCTCCTTGGCCAGTGCCAAGTGGTTCTTTGCCCCGGTGGAGTCGGCGTCGTACAATATGGCCGGCAGTCCGTGGCTTGGGGCTTCCGACAGTTTGACGTTGCGCTGGATAACCGTTTTGAACACCAACTCCTGAAAGTGTCGTTTCACCTCGTCGTATATTTGGTTGGCCAGGCGCAGGCGGCTGTCGTACATGGTGAGCAAAAAGCCCTCAATCTCAAGCTCGGGGTTAAGCTTCTTCTTTACTATCTTGATGGTGTTGAGCAGTTTTGATATGCCCTCAAGTGCAAAGTATTCGCATTGCACAGGAATGATAACCGAGTTGGCCGCAGTCAGTGCGTTAACAGTGATGAGACCGAGCGATGGCGAGCAGTCGATGAGTATGTAGTCATACTCCTTGTCGAGCGGCCGCAGCAGGTTTTTCATCACAAACTCGCGTTTGTCAAAGTTCAACATCTCAACCTCGGCCCCCACAATGTTGATGTTTGAGGGCACAATGTCGAGCCTGTCAATGTCGGTGGTGTAAATGGCCTCATGCACATCGTTGCCGTTGATGAGGCACTCATAGATGGAGCAGTCCACCTTGCTCAGGTCAACGCCCAGGCCCGACGAAGCATTAGCCTGTGAGTCGGCGTCAATCAGCAGCACACGTTTTTCGAGTGTGGCGAGCGAGGCTGCCAGGTTCATCGAAGTAGTGGTTTTGCCCACGCCACCCTTTTGGTTGGCCAAAGCAATGATCTTACTCATGTCGGTTGTTTATGGTTTTGAGGTTAAGAATAGCAGTGCTATAATAGGTTGCAAAGGTAAGAAAAAAACAGCGAACTCCTCCAACCATTAGCTATTTTTCGTATTTTTGCATAAGATAAGCTGCGGCTCGGCATAACATTCAAGTAAACTTGATGTTCTGCACTCACCTTGCACTATCTTTGCATAAGATAAGCAGCACTATGGCAACAGCTGTTGCCACTGTGTGGCATACAAATCATTCTGAAACCTTTGTTTACAATGCGTCCATATCTGCTCATATCCAATGACGACGGCGTCGACGCGCCAGGCATCAAATTCCTTATCGAAGCCCTGCGTCCCTATGCCGACATGCTCGTCATGGCCCCCGATTCGGCCCGTTCGGGCTTCAGCTGTTCCATCACTTCGTCGCGGCCGCTCACCTACAAGGTGTTGCGGCAGGAGGAGGGGCTCACCGTATGCGCTTGCTCGGGCACCCCGACCGACTGTGTGAAGATGGCGCTCAACCTGTTCAACGACCGCAAATTCGACCTCGTGATAGGCGGCATTAACCATGGCGACAACTCGTCGGTCAATGCCCACTATTCGGGCACAATGGGCGTGGCCACCGAGGGCGCGTTGCAGGGCTATCCCGCTGTGGCTTTCTCGTTGTGCGACCACAGCATGGACGCCAATTTCGAACCCTTGCGCCCTTATTTGGTCGACTTCATGTTCAAGGCCATTGCCGTAGGACTGCCCGAGTTTACGTGCTTAAACATCAATTTCCCGAAAGCCGACAAGTTCAAGGGCATCAAAGTGTGCCGCATGGCCCACTCACGCTGGCAAAACGAGGTGGAACACCGCACCCACCCCTATGGCGGCGACTACTACTGGTTGGTTGGCGACTGCAAGGAACTCGAGCCCGAAGCCACCGACACCGACCGCTGGGCACTGGCTCACAATTATGTGGCCGTCACACCCACGCAACTCGACGTCACCGCCCGCGAACTGGTTGACGTGCTGAGAGAGGTGCTGTGATGACGGGCCGACGAGTTTACAGATAAGTATGTTCTACGCGTTGGAGGAATTTCTGGTTAACGGGTTAACAAGTTGACAGGTTAACAAGTAAATATGCTATACACTACTTATTATGTTAAAGTCATAATAGTAAGAAACTTAAAAAGCGTGGCAAACTTACCTGTTAACCCGTTAACTTGTCAACTTGTCAACTTTTCAACTTGTTTACCAACTCCGCCAACGCGTAATATAATGCAATGAGCAAACAGTCAATGAAATTCTTCATCATAGCCGGCGAGGCCAGTGGCGACCTGCACGCGGCCCACCTCATGCGTGCCATCAAGCAGCAATGCCCCGGTGCCGAGTTTCGCTATTATGGTGGCGAACAAATGCAAGCCGAGGGCGGCACCCTCTTGTGCCACTATCGCCAACTGGCCTACATGGGATTTGTGCAAGTGGCCTTGCATCTGCGCACCATTCTGCGCGGCATGGCCCGTTGCAAGCGCGAAATTGAAGCATGGCAGCCCGATGCGCTGATATTGGTGGACTACCCAGGGTTTAACCTCAAAATGGCACGCTATGTCAAACAGCGCGCCATTTGTCCTGTGTTCTACTACATATCACCCAAAATATGGGCTTGGAAGGAACACCGCATCAAGGCCATACGCCGCGATGTCAACCGCTTGTTCTCGATACTCCCCTTCGAGGTCGACTTTTTTGAGCGCAAGCACCATTATCCCATATCATATGTGGGCAATCCCACTGTGGACGAGGTGTCGGCCTACTGCCACACGCATGGCACCCCCGTGCCCGACGGCCGCACCATTGCCCTGCTGCCTGGCTCGCGCCGGCAGGAGATAACCGACAACCTCAGCCGCATGCTGTACGCTGTGCGCCCCTGGGCCTCGACCCATCATATTGTGGTAGCCATGGCTCCAGGCGTCGAACCTGCATTTTATCAAGGCATCATGCACGCCGCAGGCATTGCTCCCGACAGTGTGCAACTGGTCAGCGGCCGCACCTACGAACTGCTCTCGCATGCACAGGTCGCCCTCGTTACGAGCGGCACCGCCACACTCGAAACAGCACTATTCCGTGTGCCGCAGGTGGTGTGTTACTACATGCGCTGCGGCTGGTTCATATCGCGTGTGCGCCCCTATTTCCTCAAGGTGCCCTACATCTCGTTGGTCAACCTTATAGCCGGACGCGAAGTAGTGCCCGAATTGGTGGCAGATGGCATGAATGTGACGGCTCTCCGTGCACATCTCACCCAGTTGTTGGACGATAAATCCCCTGTGCGCCAAGCCCAGCTGCAGGGATATACCGATGTGGCAGAACGTCTCGGACTGCCTGGCGCGCCACAACGGGCTGCCGCCGAAATGCTCACACGCTTGGGCAAGTAAATATCTGTTGAATGATTGACGGGTTGACAAGTAAGCATGCCTTTTACTATTTATTATGTTGAATACAAAAGGGAAAGGAAGGTGAGAACTTGACTAAGCTGCCCCCTAACCTCATAACCCCATAACCTCATAACCCCATTAACCCCATAACCCCCTAATATGTCATTAGCAAAATTTGAGAGCGAAGTAAAGCTCGTACCGCAAAATCAGGCAGTGGTGTTCAGCCGCTTTGCCGATCTCAACAATTTGGCCGCCATCAAGGAGGCCTTGAGCAATCCCGAAGTGCAGCAACGCATCAGCCAGCAAGTGCCGGCCGACAAATTAGGCGATTTGCAAAAGTATGCCGAGGGCCTTACATTCGAGACCGATGCCCTGCACATCAGTTCGCCCATGGGTAATATCACCCTGCGCGTGGTAGAGCGCGAGGAGCCCAAGTGCATCAAGTTCGCCTCAGAAGGCTCGCCCGTGCAGCTCTATGTGTGGATACAACTGTTGCCGCATGGCGACATGGCCTGCAAATTGCGCGTCACCGTGGGCGCCGAGGTCAACTTCTTCATGAAGGGCATGGTAGCCAAACCCCTGCAGCAGGCGGCCGACGGACTGGCCAACATGCTCAGCGCCATTCGCTGAACACACGGGCGTGAATAAGGGCCAGACCGTGTTCTACCATAATAAGTTAACGGGGTAACAAGTTTACAGATTTATTACCCGTCAACCTGTTACCCCGTTAGCTTGTCCACTCATTTACCAATTTCGCCAAAGCGTAAAGTAATTATGAAAATAACAGTAGCCAACCCCATATACGATTCTGTGTTCAAATTCATGATGGAAGATGAACGCATAGCCCGCACCGTACTCTCGGCCTTGCTCAAAAAGGAGGTACTTACTGTTGAGATGCGGCGCCATGAGCACCCCAATGTCACACGTGACAATTTGTCGATGTTCAGAATAGATTTCGCCGCAAAGGTGCGCGAGAGCGACGGCTCAGAGCGCTTGATATTGATAGAGTTGCAAAAGACTTGGCTCAACACCGAAACCCTGCGCTTCCGCCGTTACCTGGCAGCCCAATACAATGCCGAGGAAAACATGCTGAAGGAAGAAGAACAGCGATGCTACGCCATGCCCATGGTGGCCGTGTATCTGCTTGGCCACCGTGTGGGCGACATCGAAGAGCCTGTGGTGTACGTTAATCACAAGGCTTTTGACTATGATGGCCGCGAGGTGGCAAACTGCGACACGGACCCCTTTATCAACAGTCTCACACACGACAGCATTATTGTGCAAATACCTTTGCTGCATGGCAAAATCAACAACCGCCTCGACAAGGTGTTGAGCGTGTTCGACCAAACACTGGTAGCAGACAAGAACCAGCATGTTATCAACCTTGACGGCAAATTGTACGAAGACGACCCCGACATGATGCACTTGCTCCACCGTTTGGGTCTTGCCACCATGAATGCCGATTTGCGACAGGAAATGAACGACGAGGACGAATATTTCTCAGCTATCGAGGATCGTGACACACTGCTAATGGAAGCAAAGGCCAAACTGTCGGATTTGGACGCACAGCTATCAGATGCCAATGCGCAGCTATCTGATGTAAATTCACAACTATCAGATGCCAATGCACAGCTATCAGATGCCAATGCGCAGCTATCTGATGCCAATGCACAGCTATCAGATGCCAATGCACAGCTATCAGATGCCAATGCACAGCTATCAGATGCCAATGCGCAACTATCAGATGCCAATGCGCAGATACGTTCAATGGCGCAAGCAATGTACCACAATGGTGTGTCCTTGGAGGTTATAGCGCAAAGTATGAACTGCCGCATTAATGACTTGAAAGCATTGTTGGGATTGTCGTAAAATTACCCGAGTTTCGGATTTAGCAAGTGCGGGCTGAAAGCCCAATGTAATCCATAGCCCAAGGCAACACCTTGGGTTATCAGCAAGAGGAAAAGTAACGCCCTGTAAGGTAGGGTGTTCAAAATTGGCATAAAAAGCGTGACCGTTTTTGTTGCATTTTAAGTTGCCTAAAACGCGCTGCAAAAAACGCAAGCACTAATGGGGGCGACGCGTCCCGCGTCGGGAAAATGCCATGTCCTTGCCCCAAATAAAGGCTCTCAGACAGTACTAATGCACTTCTGTCTGTGAGCTTTTGCCTTGATGCCCGACGCGGGACGCATCGCCCCCATTAGAGGTAGCGTTGGGTGCTTTGAACACCCTGACTGTAAGGGCACAGGTGCGGGCAAAACGGCTGTCCTTTAACAAAAAGAGGGTAAAAGCCCTGTCTTTCAAAAAAATCGCGTATATTTGCACGTTCAAAGGCGTGCCGTTAGGAGTAATTGTGCCCATGCGCGACTTGACGGACTGGAAAAACAATAAATAAAAATAATAATTACACAATCACACACTAATGCAAAACAAAGGATTTGTTAAAGTAATTGCAGTGCTGCTATCCTTGATTTGCCTCATGTACCTCAGCTTCTCGTACCCCACTCACAAGTACGAGGCCAAAGCCGAGCAAATGACGGCACAGGGCAAGGACGGCGCCGCCTACCTTGACTCCATGCGTAACGAGACCGTATGGCTCGGCAAGACACTCAAGGACTGCGAGGCATTGCAAATCGGCCTGGGTCTCGACCTCAAGGGCGGTATGAACGTAGTGCTTGAGGTGAGCGTGCCCGACGTGGTGAAGAACCTCGCCGGCGAGAGCGCCAACGACCCCAAGTTTAAGGAAGCCTACAGCAAGGCAGTGGCTCAGGCCAAGAAGGGCGATATCGACTTTGTCGATGCCTTCGTGAGCGCCTACCAGCAGCTTAACGGCACGAACAAGCTTGGCGGCATATTCGCCTCAAAGCTTGGCGAGAAGAACATCTCGTACAACTCGAGCGACGCCGACGTGAAGAAGGTGCTCAACGAGGAGGTGAATGCAGCCGTTGAAAACTCCAACAAGGTGGTACGCTCGCGTATCGACCGTTTTGGTGTGGCACAGCCCAACATTCAAATCCTGCGCGGCAAGGGCCAGATAGGCCAGATTATGGTAGAAATGCCGGGTATCAAAGAGCCCGAGCGTGTGCGCAAACTCCTGCAGGGTAGCGCCAACCTCGAGTTCTGGGAGACTTACACCCTTGGCGAGACCATGTCGTCGCTCACAGCCCTCGACAAGCGTCTGGCTGGTGCCGATGCCAAGGACTCTGCCGCTGCCGACAGCACCAAGGCCAAGGCTGCCAAAGCCAAGAGCGCTGCCGAACAGCACCCCCTCTTTAGCAAGCTCATCATGATGCAGGGCATGCAACCCACCAACTGTGTGGTAGGTTATGCCATTGCCAAGGATACAGCCGCCATCAACGCCATGGTCAACAGCGAGGCCGCCAAGAGCATTCTGCCCGCCGACCTCAAGCTGGCTTGGGGTGTGAAGAACGCCAGCGGCATGAAGGCCAATGTGTTCGAGCTTTATGCGCTGCGTGCCAACAACGGCCAGCCCTCAATGCAGGGCGACGTGATAGCCGACGCCAAGGACGAGTTTGACCAGAACCACCGCCCCATTGTGAGCATGACCATGACCACAAGCGGTGCACGCGACTGGGCCACACTCACCAAGAAGAACCTCAAGAAGTGCGTGGCCATCGTGCTCGACGGCTACGTGTACAGCGCCCCTGTGGTGCAGAACGAGATAACTGGTGGCAACTCACAGATTTCGGGTAACTTCACTACCGATGATACCCGCGACCTTGCCAACGTGCTCAAGAGCGGTAAGATGCCCGCCCCCACCAAGATTGTACAGGAGGAGACAGTAGGCCCGAGCCTCGGTGCCGCCTCTATCCAGGCAGGTTTCACCGCCTGTGTGGTAGCCTTTGTGCTCTTGATGGTGTTCATGTGCTGCTTCTACGGCTTTATTCCGGGTATGGTGGCCAACGTGGCATTGATTCTCAACTTCTTCTTCACCTTTGGTATTCTCACCTCGTTCCAGGCTGCCCTCACCATGAGTGGTATTGCCGGTATGGTGCTCTCGCTCGGTATGGCGGTTGATGCCAACGTGCTTATTTACGAGCGTACCAAGGAGGAACTCAAGGCCGGCAAGGGCATCAAGACTGCCTTGGCCGAGGGTTATGGCAATGCCTTCTCAGCCATCTTCGACTCCAACCTTACCTCAATCATTACAGCCGTAATTCTTTACAACTTCGGTACAGGTCCTATCCGTGGTTTTGCCATGACACTGGGCATCGGTATTGTATGTTCGTTCTTTACAGCCGTATGGGTGAGCCGTATTGTGTTTGAGCACTTCCTCAACAAGGACAAGTGGCTTGGTCTTACCTTCACCACTGGCATGTCGAAGAATTTCCTGAGCAACGCCAACGTCAACTTTATGAAGATGGGTCGCCGCTCAATCTACGTGTTCATCATTGGTGCCGTTATCGCTATCGGTTTCCTGGCCACCCGTGGCCTGTCGAGCGGTATCGACTTTACCGGTGGTCGCAACTACGTGATAGAGTTTGAGCAGAAGGGTGTAACCCCCGAACAGGTGCAGAAGGCTGTGGCAGCCAAGGTTAACGCCAAGGATCCCAACGCCAGCGTGAGTGCCATTGCCATTACTACCACGAGCAATGCTGCTGTGCGTCTGTCAACCAACTACCGCATCGACGACGACAACGAGAGCATCGACCAGGATGTTGAGCACTTCATCTACGACGCTCTGCACGAGGCCAAGCTCATCAAGGCCGACTACAATACGTTTATCGACCGCGACAACCACACTGGTGGTTCAATCATCTCGGCCCAGAAGGTAGGTCCTACCGTGGCCAACGACATGGTGCGCGGTGCCATTACAGCCGTGTTGCTCTCATTGGCCGCCATCTTTGTTTACATCTTGATACGTTTCCGCAACGTGGCCTTCTCGGTAGGTTCGGTTGTGGCCCTTGTGTTCGACACACTGCTTGTGGTGGGTGTCTACTCAATTTGCTGGGGCTGGATAGGCTTCTCTCTCGAAGTTGACCAAACCTTTATCGGTGCCATTCTTACGGTGATAGGTTACTCTATCAACGATAAGGTGGTGGTGTTCGACCGTATGCGTGAAAATCTTCAGTTGCACCCACGCATGAAGTACTTCGACTTGTTTAACATGTCGTTGAACAGCACGCTTACTCGTACGGTGATGACTTCGGCCACTACCTTCCTCGTGTTGTTGTGCATCTTCATTTTGGGTGGCGACAGCATTCGCTCATTCGCTTTTGCCATGATACTGGGTGTCATCTTCGGCACACTTTCATCTATTTTCCTTGCAGCGCCCATCGCTTATCGTACGCTGAGCCGCAAGCAGAAGGGTGAGGAGGAGAAGGTTTGCTAATATGATAATTTGATAATGGGCTGACGCCGTGGTGTTACAAGTAGTAACGCTACGGCGTCAGTTTTATTTGCGTATTAGTCCATTGTCCTCGGCGTCAGCCCTTATGTACTTATGTTCTTATGTTCTTATGTTTACCGCGTTAGCGGCTGC
>ENA-OPCK01000931-OPCK01000931.1-human-gut-metagenome-genome-assembly--contig:-NODE-931-length-12346-cov-13.917907_pt1 | contig 12346 bp, 13 predicted proteins | sample MGYA00241249_ERZ501478 | MGnify/ENA primary metagenome ERZ501478 (study PRJEB25962, sample SAMEA2042629) | human gut metagenome | biome: human gut; feature: human-associated habitat; material: faeces...
AAGCGCTACCACTAAACGCTAACTCTAATGGGGGCGACGCGTCCCGCGTCGGGAATAAAGGCAAAGGCACACAGACAGAAGTGTAATTACTGCTGTCTGTGAGTCTTTATTTAGTGTATAAACATTGCATTTTTCCCGCGGGACGCGTCGCCCCCATTAGAGGTAGCGTTAAGTGCTTGAGTCTGTTCGCATGTTAACGTTCCGTTTCACCGGACAGCAACACTAAGTATGAATGCTTATTTATCACAGGCCCGGGTTTGCTCTCCGACATTTAAGATGAGTGCATACCCAGGCCTGTGATGTGTTGTGATAGTAAAGTTATGCGCCGTCGTCGTGAATGGCTTGTGTAATGCCCGACTGCTTGACCATAATGCAGAAGCACATAAAGAAGAGGGCGCGCCAGCCCAGATTGATGTTGAAGGGCATGAGGGTAAGCACACTTGCAATCTGTGCATACGATATGTAAACGGTTTGTTCTGATGTCAGTTTAATGCCCATGATGTCGGCGTAGCATTTCTTTAGTGTCTGTATGGCGCTTGTGCGCTTAAGCCATTGTGTGAGAGTGGCAAGCGTGAGCAGATTGATGAGTTTCCACTCGGGATTGGCTGCGTTGTGAAGTGTCAAATTATTCTTTTGCATGGCTGTGTATTTTATGAGTTGTTTTATGTAGCAGCTTGTTGGAAAGTGCGCTTAGGCTGCTTTCAAAATCGTGATGCAAAGGAACGTATGAAATGTGACAGTCTACGACAATGGTGAATTTATATGTTAATTTAGTCGTTTTTGTTGCGTTTTTCTGCGTTTTAAGGCGCGATTTTACTGTTTTGCTGCCATTACGAGCCTGTTTTGCAGCGTGTCAGTCTGTATAATTTGTATAGTGGTAGGCAGGTGCCTTTTCATACAAGTTTGAGTAATTCGGCAGGTTGGTTGATAAAATGTGTGTCGCGTTGTAGTGGTAGTGAGCGCAGAAAGTCCTCGTCTCTGAACCCCCAGGTGACCAAGGCACATGGCAGTCCGGCATTTTTGGCTGTTTCAAGGTCAACTTCGGAGTCGCCAACGTATATGGCATGGTCGGCCGTAGTGCCTAAATCGTGCATGGCTTTAAGCACGGCGTCGGGGTTGGGCTTGCGGCGCACGGTTTTGCTTTCGCCCACGGCGGAGTCAATGTATCCTTTGAAAAAGCGCTCGGCCAGTTCTTGTACAGCGGGATCCAGCTTGTTCGATACGATGGCCATTTTTATTTGCTTTGATTTGAGTGTTTCAAGCAGTTGCATGATGCCGGGGTAGGGGCGTGTGGTGTCCAGGCAGTGTGCCACATAATGTGTGCGGAATGTTTGGAACACCATTTCAAAATCATCACCCGTTACGGCATTGTCGACGGCGTTTGTCATCAAATATCTGATGCCGTTGCCCAAAAAACGTCGAATGTCTTTGATGGAACGTTCTTTCAGTCGGTGTGTACGCAGCGCGTAGTTCACGCTGTTTGCAAGGTCGTCCAATGTGTCAAGCAGTGTGCCGTCCAAATCAAAGATAATGGTGTCAAGCATAATGATGTAGTTTTTAGTTTTGTGCTGTTGCAAAATTACTGCTAAATTATTCATGCGCCACTTTGTTTGCAGAGTTTTTTTCGTACCTTTGTAAACAAACCAAAGTATCAATTCAGACTGCAATGGAAGTAACAGCTAAATTTGATCATTTCAACATCAATGTGCTCGATTTGAAGCGCAGCATAGAGTTTTATGGCAAGGCACTTGGCCTTAAACCTTGTGGTGAGATTGAAGGGCCGGACGGTGCGTTCAAAATCGTGTATTTGAAAAACGAATTGAGTGATTTCAAGTTAGAACTCACTTGGTTGCGTGACCGCAAAGAACCCTATGAACTGGGTGACAACGAATCGCACATTTGCCTGCGTGTGCCTGGTGATTATGATGCGGTGCGTGCTTATCATAAAGAAATGGGGTGCGTGTGCTTCGAGAACGAAGAGATGGGACTCTATTTCATTAACGACCCTGATGACTATTGGATTGAAGTGCTGCCGATGAAGTAGTGCTTGGGCAGGATTAGTAATACAGGTCCAATTTTTATTTTGTAAGTAGGTGGGCGCAGTTTTTGCGCAGAATGTACTTTTGAGGTATAACACTTGAAGCCTACTCGTCGTAATAATAGCAAACAAAAAATGGCGGCATGGCAGCAGCCGGCCGCTTGTTTATGCAAATATTTCAATTATGGATAATCAGCTTGTAGCTCAGTGTGAGCAGGTGGCAAAGCAGTGGATTGATTCTGACTGCTACGATGCCGAGACCAAGAAGGCCGTAAAGGCCATGGTAGAAAATTCAGACAAGACCGAACTTATCGATTCTTTTTACAAAACGCTTGAGTTTGGTACTGGTGGTTTGCGTGGCATTATGGGCCCTGGAACAAACCGCATGAACATCTATACTGTTGGTGCAGCCACACAAGGCTTGTCAAACTACCTTAATATCAATTTCAAGGACCGCGATGAAATTAGCGTGGTTGTAGGACACGACTGCCGTAATAACAGCCGCTTGTTTGCCGAAACTGCTGCCAACATATTCTCAGCAAATGGCATCAAGGTGTATTTGTTTGAGGACATGCGCCCAACCCCCGAAATGTCGTTTGCCATACGTCACCTTGGTTGTCAGAGCGGTATCATTTTGACCGCCAGCCACAATCCGAAGGAGTATAATGGCTACAAGGCTTATTGGGACGATGGCGCACAGGTGCTTGCTCCACACGATACGGGCATCATTGCCGAGGTGAACAAGGTGAAGGTTGAGGATATCAAGTTTGAGGGCAATCCGGCACTCATACAGATTATTGGCAAGGAAATTGACAAGATTTATCTTGACAAGGTACACACATTGAGCATTGACCCCGAGGCTATCAAGCGTCAAAAGGACTTGAAGATTGTGTATACGCCGCTGCATGGTACGGGCATGATGCTTATTCCGGATTCGTTGAAGCTTTGGGGCTTTGAGAATGTGCATTGCGTGCCTGAGCAAATGGTGAAGGATGGCAATTTCCCCACAGTGAAGAGTCCTAACCCCGAAAATGGCGAGGCTCTTACAATGGCACTTGATTTGGCTAAGCGCATCGATGCTGACATAGTGATGGCTTCGGACCCTGATGCTGACCGCGTGGGCATGGCTTGCAAGAACGATAAGGGCGAGTGGGTGCTGATTGATGGTAACCAGACTTGCATGATATTCCTTTATTATATCATCATGAACCGCAAGGCTCAAGGCAAGATGCAGCCTAACGACTTTATTGTAAAGACGATTGTGACCACTGAACTTATTAAAGCTATTGCAGACAAAAATAATATTAAGATGTTTGACTGCTACACAGGCTTCAAGTGGATTGCACGTTTAATTCGTCTGAACGAAGGCAAATTGCAGTATATTGGCGGTGGTGAAGAGAGCTACGGTTTCTTGGCCGAGGACTTCTGCCGCGACAAGGACGCTGTATCGGCTTGCTCGCTGCTTGCTGAAATTTGCGCTTGGGCAAAGGATCAGGGCAAAACGCTGTACGATGTGCTCATGGAGATATATCTGGAATACGGCTTGGCAGTAAACAAAACCATCAATGTGGTTAAGCCTGGCAAGACTGGTGCCGACGAAATAAAGGCTATGATGGAAAACTTCCGTGCTAACCGTCCTGCCGAAATAGCTGGTTCGCGCGTGGTGTGCACCAAGGATTATGAGGCATTGAAGGAGTTTGATGCCGATGGCACAGAGAAAGCACTTGATGCCGTTGACTTCCCCGAGCCAAGCAATGTGCTGCAGTGGTATACTGAAGATGGCACCAAGGTGAGCGTTCGTCCTTCGGGTACTGAACCTAAGATCAAGTTCTATGTTGAAGTAAAGGGCACAATGCAATGTCCGAAGTGCTATGCGGGCGCTGTGGCTGATGCACACGAAAAGATTGAGGCTGTAAAAAAGAGCCTTGGTTTGTAATATTATCGGATTAGAATAAACAAGCTTATGAGGCGGGCTATTCATTGTGATGATGAACAGGCCCGCCTCTTGCTATTAACTTAAATGGTATTTTGATGAATTACTATTTTTTGTTTTGTCAGGACGAATTGCTGTTGACGTCGGGCGGTGATGTGCCATTGCAGGACGAGCCGCCAATACGCTTGGAGGCGTGGCAGCATTTGCATCATTTGCCCGATTTGAATGGTCATGCTTGTTTTACAGCGCGACTCGACACGCCCGTGCTTGGCGACGAATGGCAGATGGTGCCCTTGCGTGCCTCGTTTGATGTGTTGCCGGCATCGCTCTACAATATGGCGGGTAAGGCGCGTGAAATATTGTATTGGGACCAAACCACAAAGTTTTGTGGGGTGTGTGGCGCGCCTATGAAATTACATACCGACATATCAAAGCGTTGTACAAATTGTGGCAAGGAGGTGTGGCCGGCACTGGCTACAGCCATTATTGTGGCTGTTACGCGTCATGATAATCAGGAGATATTGTTGGTGCAAAGCAACAAGTTCAAAAAGGATTATCTTGGGCTTGTGGCCGGATTTGTAGAAACGGGCGAAACACTTGAGGAGTGCTTGCATCGCGAAGTGTGGGAGGAAACCCACATAAAGGTGAAGAACATTCGCTATTTTGCGTCGCAGCCTTGGCCTTATCCTTGTGGACTGATGGTTGGTTTTATAGCTGAATATGACTGTGGCGAGATACAGTTGCAGCGGCCTGAACTCAACAAGGGCGGGTGGTATTCGCGCGACAACATGCCGGCCATACCAGGCGAGGTGAGTTTGGCACGTCACCTGATAGATCATTGGCTTGCACAGTAGCGCATGCAATGAGTCGCTATAATAATTCTGAACACCTATTTACCCTGTAACAGGGTGGCTTTACAGAAAAACCAAGGGGGAGAATATGGTCATCGCACAATGCGTGAGTTTGCCATGTTCTCCCCTTGGGTTTGTATAGGTGCACAAAAAAACCTGCAACACGCGGTGTTACAGGTTTCAGTTTCTCTCGTTGTTGTAGCGAGTTCGCTTAGCTAAACTTCTTTAGTTAAGCAGCTGGCTCTCAAGCCTGAGCAGCAGTTGAATCAACAGTAGCAGTTGAGTCAGCGTTAGCTGAGTCAGCGTTAGTTGAGTCAGTAGAAGTGCTGTCTACAACTGAAGAATCAGCAGTTGAATCAGCAGCAGCTGCGTCAGAAGTTTTGTTAACGCATGAAGCGAAAGAGATAGCTGCGAAAGCTACGAACATGAAAACTAACTTTTTCATTGTGTTTGTTAAAATTTTAAGTAAAACAATCAATTGCCTTTTTTAATCGATGCAAAGGTACGGACTTTTTCAATCCTTGCAAACGTTTCGGCTGCTTTTTTCTCAAAAATGTTGTACAAATTGACATTATTTTATCTTGATGCGTTTCTTTGTAAAACGTAGTTGGCAAAAAGCATGCTATCTGTTACGGCAGGCGGCAGTAGAATGGGCATTCATTGTGCAACTTTTGAGATAATGCGCACAGGTAATAGGCAGTTAGGAGCGTTTTTCCTATCTTTACACAATCATATAGTTGAAATTATCCTTGTTTGAAGGGACATAGCGGGTTATGTGACCGAAAACAAAGGTAATAGATGCGCTAAAGCACTTACATTCCGTTTGGGGGAAAGCACCTGCGCATCGCATATAGTAATTTTGAACACTAACTTGCCATGTCAATCAATCATGTAAACGATTTGCGCCGGAGGGGGCACTGGCAGGCGGCACTTGATGCGGCGCTTGACAATTTGCACTTCATGGACACAGAATGGACCCAAATGTCGCTCTTTTGGGTTATATACGACATGTGTAAAATGGCTTTGGTTACGGACGGGGGTGGCGAGGTGGCTGCAAAATGTTTTGTGTGCATGAAGTATCTGTTGCGCACAATGATTGATGAGGAGGGCATAGGGCGCAAGTGTTATGACAATTTGCTGCTAAAGCACATGCCGCATGCTGCAGCGGTAGACTATGCGGAGCGCATATCCAAGACCCAACCAACTAAAGCTATGAGCATCGTACACGCCATGGAGTGTACGCCGCAAAATGTGCACCCTGTGTATCATGCAGCTTATGGCTGGGTAATATGCAGGTATTTGCGCCGGCAGGGATTTAAGGTTAGCGCCGGAAGGGTGTGTGGCTTGCTTCGTGAATACATGCAGTTGCACAATCCGCGTCCGTCAACCTTGCATTCTATGATACTTGATTTTGTGTTGGACTATGCGTATGGCCATGCTTCGTTCAGATTTAATGAGTTCTTTGCGCAGTGGGGGGCTGAAAATTTGCGCTATGAAGATCATTTCGCTCCTGTTATATGCCGTGTGACCAAACCTTCGATTATGGCTCGCTTGTTGAGGATTGTTGAGCGTAGTGGTGACAAGGTTGCCTTGCAGTCGTTGCTTGACGGACTTTATGATTGGTGCGTATATTAAACTGTGTGGCGTGTTATAGCCTCATAAACACCGAAAGAGCGCAATGGTCCATTTTGAAGCGCCATAATAAAAGGGTTTCGTACTGGACTATTGCGCTCTTTCGCGTATTTGTTCAATGTGTTTATATTGCAAGTGTCATACGTTTACTCGTACACTTTATAGCGTGACGTCGGTCACTGGTCGTCATTCTTAACGTAACCTTGATATTTTTCGGGCAGTGCCGACATAATCACATTGTAAGCCTCATTCATAGTAGTTTTGATATCTTCGGGGCTGTGCGATGTGGGATATATGGGCTTGTGAATAACCAAACGCATGGCGTGCCGGTTGACAAAGTTGAGTCCGGCCATGCGGGTAAGCACATCAAAAGAACCGTCAATGGTAACAGGTACAACGGGCAGTTGCAGGTCGTCGGCTAGTTGGAATGCACCTTTTCTGAATATGCCCATGTGGCCGGTAAAGGAGCGTGCGCCCTCGGGAAACACTACGAGCGAGGTGCCTCCTTGTAGCGTGTTGCGTGCCTTCTCAATGGTCTCTTTGATAGCTTTGGGGCCAGATTTGTCTACAAAGATGTGGCGTGCCTTTTCGCAGGCATATCCAACGAGTGGCATTTTGCGAAGAGCCTTTTTCATCATCCACTTAAAGTTGCGGTTCAGATAGCCATATATAAGGAATATGTCCATTGGTCCCTGGTGGTTGGCCACAAACACATAACTTTGGTTGTGGTCGATATTTTCGCGGCCCTCAACCTTGATGGGCAGTAACAGCACACGGCAAATAAGGCGTGACCATATCTTTCCGGGGTAGTAGCCAAACACATGGGCGTTGAACAAACCGCCTATTATTGTAACTGAAGCAGTGATGACTGTGGCTACAAAAATGATGGGGAGTGCTATGCAGAGTTGGTATATTTTGTACAGCATAATAAATAGGAGTGTAGTTTTTTGTTGCGTAGCTTTGCTTGTGTTGTATTCGATGGTTATCTGTTGTAGCATACAGCCTGCCCACGGAATTTCTCGTCCGTTACATGACCGCGGTTGAAGATGGGGAACCCATTGCAGAAGGTGCGTTCGACACGCCAATGGAAAGTGTGCCCTTCAAGCGGACTCCAGTTGCATTTGCTCTGAATGCGGTTCGGGGTAAGTGTCCATGGTCTGTGTGGGCGCACCATGACAATGTCGGCCTTATATCCTTCGCGCAGGTAGCCGCGGTTTTCAATTTGCAGCAAATCGGCCGGGTTGTGACACATCAGTTTTACAAGGCGTTCAAGGGTGAGCAAGCCTTTGTCAACAAGTTCGAGCATCGAAACCAGTGAAAATTGCACCATGGGCATGCCCGATGCCGCTTTTGCGCAACCTCCCATTTTGTCGGCCATGCGATGAGGCGCATGGTCGGTGCCAATGGTGTAGATCTTGCCTGACGACAGTGCGGCGCGCAGTGCATCGCGGTCTGCTTTGGTCTTGATGGCAGGGTTTACCTTGATGCGTGAGCCGAGTCGTGCATAGTCCTCGTCGCAGAATAGCAGGTGTCCCACACAGGCTTCGGCCGTAATAAGTGGGTCGTTGGGAGCAAAGAGTTCGAGCTCTTTTGCAGTTGACAAGTGTGCCACGTGCAAGCGTGCCCCATTCTCGCGGGCCAGGCGCACAGCCAGTGCCGTTGATTGGTAGCAAGCCTCTTCGCTGCGTATTTCGGGGTGGTGTTCCACGCTTGGGTCCGCACCATATTGTGCCTGTGCCGCCTTCATGTTTTCATTTATGATGGCAGAATTCTCGCAGTGAGTCATGATCAGCAGTTTGGCATTTTCAAAGATAGCCTTCAGGGCTATTTCGTTGTCAACCAGCATATTGCCAGTTGACGAACCCATGAAGAGTTTGATGCCGGCCACCTTGCGTGGATTAAGATGGGCCAGCTCGTAGGCGTTGCCAGCGGTGGCGCCAAAGAACAAGCCATAGTTGACTACACTCTTTGAGGCTGCAATTTTCCATTTCTCGTCAAATGCCTCTTGGGTGGTGGTTTGAGGCACGCAGTTGGGCATGTCAAAAATCGTAGTCACACCACCTGCCGCAGCAGCACGGCTTTCTGAGCAGAAATCGCCCTTTTGCGTCAGTCCGGGGTCGCGAAAGTGTACGTGGTCATCTATCACACCAGGCAGCACGTAGCAGCCTGTGCCGTCAATCGACTCGTCAACCGGAATGGTAGGTTCGGCATCATGGCCTTCAAGTATTTCGTCGATGCGGTCATCGTCAATAACGAGCGTGCCAACAAACTGGCGGCCTTCGTTTATGATAGTAGTATTCTTAATTTGAGTTCTGAAGTGCATAGGTCTATATTTAACAATGTGCCAATGCGGTAAAACAAATTGTCGCATTGGCACATTATAGGGTGGTTCTAATAATTCTGAATTAGGGATTTGTGCGCTATCAGAAGTGCAAATCACATTTCAGAATAGCAGAACTCTAAAAACAGATTTTTTAGAACCACCCTATAGTTAGCAAGTTATTTTTTGGCTTTGATGCCTCCCGTCATGGCGGCCCATCGCAGGCGCATTACGCCGAACAGTGCTTCGCTGAATATGCCACCGCTCATTTTGCTCGTGCCGAGTTCGCGGTTGACAAATACCACGGGCACCTCCTTGATTTTGAACCCGAGTTTGTAAGCCGTAAACTTCATTTCGATTTGGAAGGCATATCCCTTAAAGCGTATGGCGTCCAAGTCGATAGTTTCGAGCACTTTACGACGATAGCAAACAAATCCGGCTGTGGTGTCGTGCAAGGGCACCCCTGTAACAGTTCGCACATACTTTGAGGCGTAATAGCTCATGAGCACGCGTCCCATGGGCCAGTTTACCACATTGACACCGCTTACATAGCGTGAGCCAACCGACACGTCGTACCCATCTTTGGCACAAGCATTGTAGAGTCGGGGCAAGTCCTTAGGAGCGTGGCTGAAGTCGGCGTCCATCTCGAATATGTATTCGTAGCCGTGCTCCAAGGCCCATTTGAAACCGGCAATGTATGCTGTGCCAAGACCGAGTTTGCCAGTGCGTTGCACCAAGTGCAATTCGTGTTTGAACTCGTTGGCCATCAAGCGCTTTACAATGTCTGCGGTGCCGTCGGGCGACCCGTCATCAATGACCAAAATGTGAAAGCCATGTTCGGGCAGACCGATTACGGCGCGTATGATATTCTCAATGTTTTCTTTTTCGTTGTAGGTAGGAATTATTACAACGCTGTCGCTCTTTTCCATTAACGTGTTTGAGTTTTAGGGTAGTTCTAAAAATTCTGTTTTTAGAGTTTTGCTATTCTGAAATGTGATTTGTACGCTATCGAAAGTGTCTTTTTGAAAGCACACAAATTCCTATTCCAGAATTATTAGAACCACCCTTTGTCCTTATTTCCGCTACAAAAGTAAGCATTTTGGCCGACATTGTTTATCTTTGCACAAGATAAATCGGCAAACAATCAATCTAAACACATAAAAATGAAACGAACAGTATTGGCGCTATGTGCGCTATTAGCCCTTCCAAGCATGGCTCAGAGATATACGGTCAGTGGTCAAGTTCCCAATGGTGTGAAGAAGGTGTATTTACAATTTATGGGCGCATCACCCCATATCGACAGCACGACGGTCAGCAATGGCCAGTTCCGTTTTGAAGGCGATGCCAATGGCAATATCTTTGCAATGGCCACTTATAATAAAAGCGAAGGCGTTAACGTGGTGCTCGAAGGCAATGTGAAGGTAGATTTTACCAGCGAAAAGGCTACGGGCAATGCCGAGAATGAAGGCATGAGCGCATGGGCTGCCAAGTTCGATGTGCCGATGCGCAAAATCATCAAACTTGGTGACGAGTACCGTGCCATGCGCGCCTCAGGCAAGCAAATACCCGACAGTGTGTTAGATCGTTTTGAAAAAGTTAATGAAGAGTGCACCGAGCAACTGGTAGCCTTGACCAAGCAGTGTTGCACTGAAAACAAGCAGTTCAAGTTTCCGGCATTCTTCCTGTGGCGGGTAAGTCCCATCATGGAGCAGGAAGACGTGATAGCTTTGGCCGAAAATAGCAATTCTGCTTATATGAGCACGAAGTTAAGTGATGACATAAAGCACAAAGTTCAAGCGTGGAAACGTCAGGCTGTAGGTTCTATGTTTACCGACCTCGAAATGGCCGATGTTGATGGCAAAACACACAAACTGTCTGAGTATGTGGGCAAGGGAAAATATGTGCTCGTCGACTTTTGGGCTTCGTGGTGCGGTCCTTGCCGTCAGTCAATGCCTGCGTTGAAAGCACTTTACAACAAGTATAAAGACAAGGGCTTTGATGTGGTGGGCTTGTCATTCGATGGTGATAAGGCTGCGTGGGTAAATGCCATCAAAAAACTTGATTTGCCATGGCACCAGCTTTCCGACCTCAAGGGTTGGGATTGTGTGGCCGGCAAGGTTTATGGCATCACAGCCATACCTGCCACATTGCTCATTGGTCCCGATGGCAAAATCGTGGCCAGTGGGGTTGGCGTGTCGAAGGTCGAAGAGAAACTGGCAGAATTGCTCAAGTGATTTTGACAGTGCCAACGCGTAGGCGGAATTAGCAAACAAGTTGACGGGGTAGCCCACCCAATAAACAATATTATGTAAAATGGTGTGCCAAGGCTCTTATATGTAGGGCCTTGGCACCCTCTTTCCTGACTTCATCACTTTCCTGCGCCATCACAAAACGCTACCACTAATGGGGGCGACGCGTCCCGCGTCGGGCATTAAGGCAATAGGACTAAATAAAGGCTCACAGACTGTACTAATTACACTCATGTCTGTGAGCCTTGCCTTAAAATCCGACGCGGGACGCGTCGCCCCCATTAGTGGTAGCGTTTTGTGCTTGCGTTTAGTGGTAGCGGGACCTTTACCATACTACAATAACTTTACTTGCCGAGTATCTTACATCTTACACTAACACGTTGTAATACATTGATTATCAATACTCTATTTAGTGTAAGATGCTACAAATTTCACTTACACGCAACCTACACACCCCACACATCCCACGTGCTGCCACACGGCACAAGCACGGGAGGGCGATATCACAGCATAGGGGAACAGGAAAGTCTGTCGCTCCGACAGATTCCTCTACGTCCCTATGGTGTATGATCCACCGCATACGTCCAAACCGACTGCGCGACGGTGGGGTAAGGTGTGTAAGATGCATGCAAGGGTGTGTAAGATACTTTGAAATTATCTTACACTCTTGAAACCTCTGTATATCAACTTGTTACGTACAAAAAGTGTAAGATGGCAGTAAAAGTATACACTCTCTTTTACAAGTAGGCTGACGGGGAGGGGGCAAATATTTGTGTACAAATTGTACACTTTTTTTGTTGGGTGCAATGCCTTGGTGTTACCTTTGCAGCACTTTACTTTTATATCTAACCAAATTGTATGACTACCATGAAACAAATGCTTAACAGAATGCTGCGCTATGCCGATGCCATTGTGAAACGTGGCGTTGACAAATTGATAGACGCTATCGGACATACCCTGGAACCACAAACTAAAAACGCTGAAACACCCCAGCCGCAAAAACGCATGGGCAACGACACTGACTGCGCACCGCAAACAACTGGCAACACTACGAACTACAGTCTGACAGAATACGCCATCAGCCCTATGGACGAACTGTGCGACTTTCGCTATAATGTGCTTGACCGCACGCCCGAAGTGCAACGGCGCGACCAGGCAGACAAAGGGTTTGCGCCCGTGAGCAAACTGGTGCGCAACACGATGGTGACCGCGCCATTCAACGGCGCAGAAAGTGATAAAGTCAGGAGAATGCGTGCTCCATGAGATTGGCCGCTAACGCGGAGAACATAAGAACAAAAGGACATAAGAACAAAAGAAATTACG
>ENA-OPCK01000942-OPCK01000942.1-human-gut-metagenome-genome-assembly--contig:-NODE-942-length-12268-cov-35.976582_pt1 | contig 12268 bp, 8 predicted proteins | sample MGYA00241249_ERZ501478 | MGnify/ENA primary metagenome ERZ501478 (study PRJEB25962, sample SAMEA2042629) | human gut metagenome | biome: human gut; feature: human-associated habitat; material: faeces...
AACTACACCATTCCGGTTTATGCCAAGGGCATGGGGAAGGGAAGTGTCTTGATGAAGTTTGAGCCTGGTGCCAACATGGATATGTTCTTTATCGAGGTAAATGAAAAGGTAGATTTGACGATGGTTCATTTGCCTAAGGAGATGGAACGCCCTAAAATCATTAAGGCTAGTGCCATGGATATTCCTGCTTTCTACCTGGATATATCCATAAAGGATGAGCGTGCATGGGGCAAGGCTTCCCCTCAGTTTGCCCAATTGTGTGATTTTGCAGCCAATGTCGCCAGCAGAAGATTGGAGCAGTTGCCTTCTGTGGCTATGGTGGATATGAGCGGCATGGTCTCTTCCGAGATTAGGTGTATTCCTGAGCAGGAAAAGATGGAGGCACTGGGATTGACGATTCAAGACCTGCAGGGTGCTTTGGCTGACAACAACGTCCAGTTGACTTCTTTGTCTGTAGTGGATGGCATATATCGTTACAATATCCATTTTGACAGTCAGATATTGACTGTTGATGATGTGCGCAACATCTATATCAAGCATGCTGGCAGACTGTTGCAGCTGAAGGATCTGTGCCAGATAGAAGAGTGTGCGGCATTGCGAAAGAATTTTGTGCGCCATGATGGGAAGAATTGTGTTACGCTGGCTGTCATAAAGCAGAGTGATGCCCAGATGGGTGATCTGCAGGAGGCTATATCGGATGTTGTGGCTAGCTTGCAAAAGGCAAACCCCAGTTTGGAGTTTGATGTGACAAGAGACCAGACCGAATTGCTGGATTATTCCATCCATAATCTGGAGTGGAACCTTTTGGCTGCCATCTTTTTTACGGCAATGGTGCTGGTTCTCTTCTTGCGAAGATGGAGATTGGCTTTGCTGGTGGCATTGTCTATCCCCGTATCTCTGGTGATAACCTTGCTTTGTTTTAGGTTGGCAGGCATATCCATCAATATCATTTCCCTTTCTGGACTGATTTTGGGTGTGGGTATGATTGTAGACAACTCCATTATCGTGATAGATAATATCTTGCAGAAGCAAAGAGGTGGAGCGCAACTGGAGAAGGCAGTATGCAAGGGCACTGCCAGTGTCTTTGCTCCCATGCTGAGTTCGGTGCTTACCACTTGCAGTGTTTTCATACCACTGATATTCATTGGCGGAATGGCTGGTGCGCTCTTCTTTGATCAAAGCATGGGCATTACCATTGCCCTGTTCTCTTCCTTGGCGGTGAGTGTGCTGGTGTTGCCTGTTTATTTCTATGTATTGCATGTAAGGCAACACAAGGCACAGAATGTTGAGCAGCAAACGATGATGCAGCCAAGTAAGTTGCACCATATTATATATAGGTATTATGACCGGATGCATGCCTGGACTTTTGCCCATTTGCGTTTATGCCTTGGTTTGTCTTTGTTGGCGATACCGGGGCTTGTTCTTGTCTTTTGGGTGTCCGACAAGCGGCAGATGCCAGCGATGAATGCTTCTGATGGAATCATGTATGTGGATTGGAATGCTAATATCTCTGTAGAGGAAAATGACAGACGCATGGGTGAGGTGCTGAGGCTATGTGATGACCAGACCCAAACTTACACTTCGATGGTGGGTAGCCAGGACTTCATGTTGTTTCATACCAGGGAGATATCATCTTCCGAGGCATTGGCTTACCTGAAGGGGAAGAATGAGGAACAGTATGAGGAGTGCCAAAAGAGATTGCAAGCATGTATCTCTCAGAGATATCCTGAAGCTACCGTCTCCTTTGCTCCATCGGGCAATCTGTTCGATTTGATCTTCTCTTCCGGGCAACCTGAGCTATGCATCAAGTTGCAGGACCATTTGGGGCATCGTCCATCTGTAAATCAGGCTGAGGCTTACGTAGATTCTCTTCGCAGGCATTTCCCATCTTTGGATATTCCATCGGTCGTGGTAGAGGACAATTTGGTGTTGGAGGCTGATGTGGAACAGATGTCATTGTACGGCATCTCCTATGACCAGCTTTATGATAGGATGCGCCAAATGACGGGCAGCAATGAGGTGCTGCGCATCCATCAGGGAGCGGTTTCCCAACCCGTTGTCGTGGGTGCTGCTGAGGCTGATAGAAATACCCTGATGGCTGCTTCTATCAAAAATCAGGCAGGGGTGGATGTTCCCTTGCAACTCCTTTTAAAGGAGAGGAAGGAATCTGGTTTCAAGCATTTGTATGGATCGGAAGAAGGTGAGTTTTACCCGATAGAGCTGAGTACGACCAAGGGGCATGTGGATGATGTGCTTGACTTTGTGGCTCGCAGCAATCAAAAGTCAGGTGAACTGAGGGCATCCGTTAGTGGTGATTATTTCCTGAGCCAGCAAGCCGTCCTGCAAATGGTTGGGGTCTTGTTGGTATCCGTCCTGCTGCTGTTCTTTATATTGGCAGCGCAGTTTGAGAGTTTGGTTCAGCCATTTATCATCCTCTCCGAGATGGTGTTGGATATTTTTGTGGTGTTGGTTATCCTGTATCTGTTGAGGCTGCCGATAGACCTGATGTCTATGACGGGACTTATCGTGATGGCAGGTATCGTTATCAACGACTCCATCCTGAAGGTGGATACCATCAATGGGCATCGCAAGAGCGGTATGCCTTTGTTTGAGTCAATTGTCAAGGCGGGCAGGGAACGTTTGTTGCCGATATTGATGACCTCGCTTACCACCATCTTCTCTTTGGTGCCATTTCTCTCAGGTGGTTCAATAGGGGCTGACTTACAATTCCCTCTCTCGCTCACCATCTTGGTGGGCATGGTTGTGGGTACAGGAGTGAGCATCTTCTTTGTGCCTATTCTCTATTATGTAATTTATCGGAAAAGAAAGTAAAAAGTAACAATGAAACTATCTTCATTCTCTGTGATATTGACCTTTGTCATCTTGATGATAGTGGGTGCGGCTCTGTTGCCGTTGGTGGATGTGGGTACCGAACCTCAGAACCAGCGGGATAATCGTCTGGTCATCAGGTGCGAATGGCCACAGGTGTCGGCTAAGATTGTAGAGCAAAATCTGACGACACCGATAGAGGGAATGGTCTCTGCGCTGAAAGGGGTGGAGCGTGTTTCCTCCCGCTCTTCCTATGGCAGCAGCGAGATTGTTGTTTGGGCAAAGGAAAAGGTGGATGTTGCGGCTTTGCGATTCTCGGTTACTTCTCTGTTGCGCCAGTCGTATGCCAAGTTGCCCAAGGGTGCTGGCTATCCTGTGGTGGAAGGTGGCGAGGTAACCGGTGGTGCGAGAATGCACCAAGAGCAACAGCTGCTTCTCACTTATCAGGTGAATGGTGATATGCCGCCCGAAATGCTGAAGAAGCTTGTTTCAGGAAATGTGGTGCGACGCTTGCAGTTGCTGGATGGCGTGGACCGGGTAGAGGTGGCAGGAACCACGGATAAGTATGTGGAGGTGAGCTATGACCCGATGGCACTTGCTGCTTGTGGCATCACAAGCCAAGACTTGCAGGATGGAATCCGCAATTTCCTGGGAAAGGATGAAGTGGTTGGCACGATGCTGCATACCACTGTGGACAACAGGAAGGAGCGGATTGCTTTTCGATTGAAAACGGCATGCGATGGAAAGTCGCTTGCTGATGTTCCCATCAAGGTCAATGGCAATCGGGTGGTTTATCTCAATGATTTGGCTAGGATTCATGTCAAGCGATATGAGCCTTCTGGCTTTTATCGTGTGAATGGATTGAATACGGTATATGTGAATGTTTATGCAAAGCCTGCAGCTCGCATCTTGCATCTGTCTGACCAGGTGCAAGACGAGATGGAGGCTGTCAAGGGTGAATTGCACAGTCCGTTGTATGTGCATTTGTCATACGATGTGGCTCAACTCCAACGAGAAGAAATGTCCAAGCTGATAGGGCGTAGCCTAGCTTCATTATTCATCCTGCTGCTCTTTGTTTGGGTCATTTACCGCAATGCCAGGTATCTTATGGTGGTGACATCGGCTTTGGCGGCTAACATCTTGATAGCTGTAATCATCTATTGTGCTTGTGGTATCAAACTGCATATTTATTCGTTGGCAGGCATTACGGTGTCGCTTGGCATTATCATCGATTCTGTCATTGTCATGGCCGACCATTATGCCTATTATCACAACCGGAAGGCTTTCCTTTCCATGCTGGCAGCGATGTTGACAACCATAGGCTCGCTTGTCATCGTCTTTTTCCTGCCAGAGGAATTGCAGGCAGACTTGTATGATTTCGCCCTGATTATCGTCATCAACCTGGTTGTTGCCTTGTTGGTGGCTCTCTTCTTTGTGCCTGCAGCCATGCAAAGATGCAAGTGCCAAGCTCCGAGCGTCTTTAGGGGCAAGCGCAGATGGGTGGTCTGTTGGAATCATTTCTATAGACGCTATATCTTGATGGCATCGCGCCGCAAATGCATAGTCTATCTCGTCTTGGTGTGGGCATTCGGCATACCATTCCAAGTTTTGCCTGAAGATTGGAAAAGTGCTACAACGGATAAATTGGCTTCTTTTTTGGGAGGGACGATTCAGCTCTTTGCTGATTATCTGAACGAGCATGAGCAGACAAGAAAAGCTGATGAGGACAAAGTGCTCCATATACAGGGATTGATGCCTGTGGGAGGCACAGCCGTGCAGCTGAACGAGAAGATGGTCATAGTGGAGGAATTGCTGAAAAAAAATCCTGAAATCAAGGAGTTTGTTACTCGCATAGATGGACGACAAGGTGAAATCACGGTGAAATTCAAGAAGAATGTGCCTGCCAGTTTTCCTTATCGCCTGGAGTCGAAGGTGATAGGCAAGGTCATCACGATCGGGGGTGCCGACTGGAGTACCTACGGCATCAGCGAACGAGGCTTTAGCAATTCTATCAACCTTCAATATCGTGCTACCAAGATCAAGGTGTCGGGCTATAACTATGCCCGATTGTATCAGGTGGCAGAGAGCATGGCTGATTATTTGGGTAAGAATCCTAGGGTGCAAGACATTGCCGTGGAGACTCCTGGCTTTGAGAACCAAGAGGAGGAACTCTATATGCGGTATGATAAGGATAGGATGAGCCTTTATGGTGTTGAGGCTGGTGATGTGCATCGCAAGTTGGGCAGCTTGTTGCAGCGGGTGTATGTGGATTCTTATCGGGACAAGGCGCATCCTGCTGATGTTTATCTGGCTCCTGAGCCTCAGGTGCCTTATGATTTGTGGAGTATGGAGAACAGCCAGATGCTGGTAGATAGCAGCCAGGTGCTTCTCTCCGATGTCATGATGTTGCAGCACCGTGAGGCTAAGGAAGTTATACCAAAAGAGAATCAAGAGTATGTGCTCAATGTGGCATTCAATATATTGGGTTCGTACACCTATTCGGCTGAGTATATGGATAGCGTCATGGCTCATTTCAATAGAAGCATGCCGATAGGTTTTCGTTGCGAGACGGCTGCCTATTACAATCCCATCAGGGAGAAGTCAAACTATTGGCTTCTCTTGGTGGTGGCAGTCTTGATATTTTTCATCTGTTCAGTGGTCTTCGAGTCTCTCTGGCAGGCTTGGGTTGTGGTGCTCATGATTCCTGTTTCCCTGATGGGGGCATTCTTGACTTTCGTATTGTTTGATGTAGACTTTGGTAGTGGTGGCTTTGCTTCTCTTGTCTTGTTGAGTGGTCTCGTGGTGAATGCTTCCATCTATATACTTTGTCAATACAATTTGATGGTTAAGTTACGCAAGCGGGATGCCGTGTCGGCTTATCTCTGTGCCTTCAATCACAAGATTTTACCGATATTCTTGACGATAGTCTCTACCATCTTGGGGTTGTTGCCATTCTTTTGGGAGCGGGATGAGGAACCTTTCTGGTTCTCTTTTGCCACGGGGGTGACGGGCGGTTTGCTCTTCTCCATCCCGATGCTGGTGTTCATCATGCCGCTATTGATGAAAATGAGAACGAAATGAGGTCATTACAATGAACGGGTTTTTATCATTTGCAAGCATTATTTTGCCCTATAAACATGAGAATTCATAATCTTTAATGATAATTATCCAAATATTATTGTTAAGTTTACACTATTATGGAAACTTTTGTGTATCTTTGCAGCAGCTTAGCAGCACTCGGTCATTTGAAAGCAGGCTTTCATTGTGCTCGTTTGCATAAGCTGTGCACCGTTGTAAGGCTTCTTATAGAGAAAGTTTACGATAGGAAAGAATAAACAACAACAATAATAAATTATCAATTAAACCAATAAGCAATGAAGCAAATCATTTCAGCAGTACTTCTCTCTGCCGCCGTGGCAATGCCAGCAATGGCGCAGAAGAGCAACAAGGTGTTGAGCAATGGCTATCCATTCACTCAAGTACCATTCACCAGTGTGAAGATTTCACAGAACACCTTCTGGGGTGCCCGCTTGAAGGCAGCCCGCGAGGTAACTGTTCCATTGGCTTTCAGCAAGTGTGAGAGCGAGCACCGTTACAAGAACTTCGAGATGGCTGCCTACACTTTGCAGCATCCTAACCACCCGGGCTTGGAGACCAAGGAGTGGGATGTGAGCAAGTTCATGGGCTTCTCTTTCGATGATACCGATGTTTATAAGACCATCGAAGGTGCCAGCTATATCCTCCAGACTTATCCGGACAAGAAGTTAAAGGCTTACATCGACAGCGTGCTCGATGTGGTAGGTGCGGCACAGGAGCCAGATGGCTATCTCTATACTGCCCGTACCATCAACCCAAAGCATCCACACGGATGGTCGGGAAATAAGCGTTGGGTCAAGGACGAGGATTTGAGCCACGAGCTTTACAACCTCGGTCACATGGTAGATGCAGCCTGTGCTCACTATCAGGCTACGGGTAGCACCAAGTTCCTGAATATCGCCAAGCGCTATGCCGATTGTGTGGTAAAGGAAGTGGGACCTAAACCAGGACAGACTACCATCGTTCCGGGACACCAGATTGCAGAGATGGCTTTGGCTCGTCTCTATACCCTGACCGGTGAGAAGAAGTATCTGGATGAGGCTAAGTATCTGCTCGACTATCGTGGCAAGACTCATATCCGCAACCCTTATTCTCAGAGCCAGGCTCCTATCCTGGAGCAGAAAGAGGCAGTGGGTCATGCGGTTCGTGCCGGATATATGTATGCCGGTATTGCAGATGTGGCTGCCTTGACCAAGGATTCTGCCTATATGAAGGTGATCGACCGCATTTTCGAAAACATCGTTGGCAAGAAGTACTATCTTACAGGTGGTGTAGGTGCCCGCCATGCCGGTGAGGCATTCGGTGCCAACTATGAGTTGCCAAACATGACTGCCTACAACGAGACCTGTGCAGCCATCTCTATGGTTTACCTCTTCGAACGTATGTTCCTGCTTCACGGCGAGAGCAAGTATATCGACTGCATGGAGCGTACCTTATATAATGGTGTCATCTCGGGTATGAGCATGGATGGTGGCAGATTCTTCTATCCTAACCCATTGTCAAGCGATGGCAAGTATGCCTTCAATGCAGATAACAACACCACCCGCCAGCCTTGGTTCGGATGTGCCTGCTGCCCAAGTAACCTGAGCCGCTTCATCCCTTCTGTTCCTGGCTATCTCTATGGCGTGAAGGATAACAATATCTACGTGAATCTCTTTGCCGGCAATACATCTACCATCAAGGTGAATGGCAAGGATGTGGTTCTGGAGGAGACTACCGAGTATCCTTGGAACGGCGATATCAAGATTGCTGTGAAGAAGAGCGGTGTGAAGAATGCCAACCTCCTGGTCCGTATTCCTGGATGGGTTCGCAACCAGGTGGTGCCTAGCGATCTTTACAAGTATAGCGATGCCGAGAAGCCTGCTTATAGCGTAACCGTAAACGGCAAGGCTGTGGAGGCTGACCTCGATGCCAACAAGGGTTATCTGCCTGTCAAGAACATCAAGAAGGGTGATGTCATCCGCATCCACTTCGATATGCCTGTTCGCACCGTAGTGGCAAATGCTAAGGTTGCTGATGACAACGACAAGATAGCTGTAGAGCGCGGTCCATTGGTATATTGCGCTGAGGCTGTGGATAATAGCAATGAACCTGTGCTCCATGCCGTTATGCCAGAGAAGCCAAGCTTTACTCTCGTTGACAACTACAGCATCCAGAACACGGAGACCAAGGGAGCCCCAGCCTTCACCGTAAAGGCTATCGTTACCTCTCCTGCCCATATTATCTACCAGAAGAAGGAGGGAGTGGTCGCTGTAGATTGCACCCCTCTCACCCTGATTCCTTACTATGCTTGGAATCATCGTGGCGCCAACCAGATGAACGTCTGGTTCTATCAGGGCTTGTCGTTTATGGATAAGTAACAAACAGTTTTTTTTAAATAAGAAAGCCTGGCAACCGTCATTGCCAGGCTTTCTTGTTAATATAGGTTAATCTCATTAAGAAAAACACTTCTTTTCCGTTTATGTAGTAGTTTTGAACAAATAAAACAAAAGAGAGCTAATGACAGAGAATGAATTCATCCATATCGTTCCGCAGTTGCGGCAGATAACCTTGCAGATCAGTCAAGGTTATGGCGTTGGCAGCGAAGAGGCTGAGGACATCGCACAGGATGCGATGCTCAAGCTCTGGGCCATCAAGGATGATATTCAGTCTGCTGCTCATGCCAAAGGTTCGATGGGTTGCATCGCCAAGCATCTTTGCATCGATTTCTTTCGCAAGCGGAAGATGATTTCGATAGATGCCCAGCCTTTCGATAAGTCGCCTAGCCACTATGCGCCGCCCGATGTGGAAGTGGAAAACTCGGAGAACGAACAGTGGCTCCAAAAACGCCTCAAGGCGCTGCCCTCCAACCAATATCAGGTGCTTTATCTGCGACAAGTAGAGAAGAAAAGCTCTGAGGAAATAGCGCAAATCGTGGGCATCACCCCTGAATCTGTATCTGTGTTGCTTTCGAGGGCAAGAAAGCAGATGTTGCAGGAAATTAAAAAAAGATGTCGATAGCCCTTATATATAAATAGGTATAATCAATAAAGGAGGAAAAATGATATGAACGAAAAAGAAAAAGATATACGTTTGTTGCTCAATCGGTTTATGGCTGGTGAGACTACTCTTGAAGAGGAGGCTCTGCTAGGGGAGTGGTTTCGCCAACATTCCGATGTGAGCGATGACTTGAAGGAATATCAGCTGATGTTTGGATATTTCGACGAGGGTATGCCTCTTGACCATGAGGCGGAGGAGCATGTAGAAAATGCTCATCCAAAGGCTAAGGCACGAATGCGCCGCCTATGGTTACCGCTTAGTTTGGCTGCATCCATCGCCCTGCTGATAGGGTTTGCTATTCCTTGGCTAGGGCGACAGACAGGGCATCGGGATGATTCGAAGATGGCTCAACTCGATGGCAGAACGACTCCGGAGGATGTTGATTCTGCAGTTGTCCACGAGGAGAAATCGACAAATGCCGATCTTTCCATGCCTGAAAAGATAAAAAAGTCGGGTGATTCCGTATCTCCCAAGACAAGGAAGCACAAGCAGAGGCAATATCGTCAGCATCTGTTTGCTCCTGCTTCTCCAAAGCTTTGGATAGCTCAGAATATTGCTACCGATTCTTTGTTGGCAGAGCCGGAAAAGCTTGCTGATGCGCATCTCCGGGAGATGGAGACACAGCAGAACGAAATGTTCTTCCAACTCTATCTCGTCGATGCTCTTCAGACCCAGTCGCTCAATGCCGAAATTGCCAGTGCCTCGTTCGAAAGCGAGGAGAATGTGCATGATGAGGACTATGTGAGTGGTGACCAAGTGGTTTATTAAAAAGAAACAATTAAAAAGAAGAAGAATATGAAAACAACTTTTAAATTAGCATTTGTGGCTTGCCTGATGATGCTCTCTTCGGCTTGCCATGCTCAGGAGCCTATACCGGCTATCGACCAGGCTTTTGATGTATTCGCACAGGATTTGTTGAAAGGCGACTTTGTTACTTCTTCCTCTATGAATACCTATAATATTGGTATGATGAAGGGATTTGAGTTCGCTATTCCTGAGAGAAAGCAGAAAATGGTGGATACCTTTCAAAAGGCTTTATTGAGCAATAGTCGCCTCGCTTATATTAGTTTTACCAAGAAAGCGGGCTCTCTCAGTCTTGAAACGAATCGGGTGGGGTATGGCAAGGATAATTCCATGACTTACGAGTTTGGTACTCACAAAGACCGCAACTATAACCTGCAGTATTTCCGCGACAGCAAGGATTCTACCATGCGATATGTTTATGCCTTGGTATGGTATCAGGGAATGGATCGTTCGGTAAAGGGCAGTGTATATAAGTTCTACTCCAAGGATCCGCAAACCTATAAGAAGCCATTATCTTATAAGATGAATGCTGTTCAAGGTTTGGATTCTCTTGTTTCTCTAGGCAACATCAGGTATAACAAAAATCTGGTTCGCAGTTATGGCTTGGATATGACTCCTCCAAAGGATGCGGCAGAGTTTATAATGCAACTCAACACGCTCCGTGCTGCCTTTAAGAATGCCAGAGACCAATACCCTTATTTTGGAAATCAGGTGACTCGGCGTACCCTCCAGACGGGCATTGCCAACAAAATAGTCAAGCTTTGTAAGGGATACGGCAAGTTGCTGAATGCTGACGAGAAGAAATTCTGCGCCTCTTCGCTGAATAAGATGAAGAAGGATACAGACGATGAATATCTGCAGAGCCTTCTGGAACTGACTGCCAATTCTTTGAGGAAGTAGTAAGTTCTGGAGGTATAAACTGAGGAAAATGTGAAACTCTCTCTCTTAAAATACCGCTTAAAGCGATATTTGCTCTAAAATTATCATTTTCTAGACTTCGGTCTTGTTATAATTTCGTAACTTTGTACGCAAAAAGTAAACGATATGACTAAGAAATTGATAATGATATTAGGCTTGGTGCTTTCATCCATGTTGATGAAAGCCCAAGCTTTTTTTGTGCCTTTCCCGAAGGCTGGCGATAAGTATTGGCAGAAGCAGGTGCCGGTGGCGATGCGCAACGATTATATCCGATTGGGCAATCTTTATCAGAAGAAACCTTGGAATGCCATCCCTGCCGAAACTTTTGCCGAGTTCCGAACCAATGGTAACCGTACCCGATACGAGGAGGCTAGCTCTCGGATGCCCAGGCTCAGAATGTTCCGAACATCAACATCCTTTTTCCTTATGGAGCCTATCTCCAGAATGAGCAGATGATGCAGTTGGCGGCTTATGTGGGCAAGAAATATCAGTATATGCAGAAGCCTTCTACACTCTTCCTGAAATCGGGCAACTATCCGATGGCAAAAGTGAAATACCGGTTCGTAGGATCGAGGTAAGAATAAAGCCTTCTATCGTTGGATTGCCGCAGCAATCGCTGATAGAAGGCTTCTTATATTTAATAACAATTACTTTTCCTCTAGGCTTTTGGAGTTGTTACATACGGAATAAGTCATCCATAGTGATAACTTTCTGTATTCTTCCTGCATACTCATTGAACTTCAGACCGTATGTTGTGATGAGTGTCAGATGAAGGGCATTCTTGCATCGGGTTTCTTCCTGAAATGTGCTGAGCCGCAGACGATGAGCATTAGGTTCTCCTTGCCTGCTCCCCATCCATTCCAAAAATGTTCCAAGGCGGTAATGAAGCCAGAACGGGGTGTATCCATCCATGGAAGTTCATCGATGAATACAACTTGTCGCTTGTTGGTGTCTTTTTTTTCCAGCAAGGATATGAGCGCATCAAATGCTTCCAGCCAGTCGGTTGGAACTCGTTTGATATCGCTGCCATACTTGATGAGCGAAGAGTAGAAATTGCTAAGTTGCTGCTCCTTCAGTTTCTTGCCTTGTAATTCGTATGGCGAGAGTCCTGTGTGGTAGAATGCAAACTTGTCGCCTAACAATTCTCTTATCAGAAAGGTCTTGCCGACTCTTCTTCTACCATAAACTACTGCAAAAACAGGTTTGTTTGATATAGGGCCTCAATCTCCTTGATTTCAGGCTCTCTTCCTATAATCTCTTGTGCCATAATGATGTCGTTATTTTGCTGCAAAGATACTAAGAATATCGTTTCGCGCAAAATAATGGATCACTATTTTGCGCGAAATGGGGTGAAAAAGCCATTTCGCGCAGAATAGTGACAGGAAGATCGTATTTATTAGTCGTGGAAATGTGCGAAAAAACAATGGATTTCCACGACTAATCATACTGATTAACCATTTTTCAGTTCCTCGGCATACTCCTTCGGGAAGATGCCGAACTCCTTCTTGAAGCATTTGGAGAAATACTATTTCTTGGGAAAACGGTGCACCAGTGTTGAAAAAACAATAAAAAATACGGTCGC
>ENA-OPCK01000952-OPCK01000952.1-human-gut-metagenome-genome-assembly--contig:-NODE-952-length-12199-cov-3.623847_pt1 | contig 12199 bp, 9 predicted proteins | sample MGYA00241249_ERZ501478 | MGnify/ENA primary metagenome ERZ501478 (study PRJEB25962, sample SAMEA2042629) | human gut metagenome | biome: human gut; feature: human-associated habitat; material: faeces...
ATTTAAATATCCTATGACCGAGATAGGTTCACAGGGATTTTTTACAGTGAAGATCGAGGATAGCGGGGCATTTGCATATAAGCTCATAACAGAAGGCGAGCAGGCGGCTGAATTCTATGATCCGTATTCATTCGGATACAGCGTGGATCCGGTCAATGTCATGAAGGTGGTAAATGGAGACGATGGAATATTGTCGGATTTCCATGTAAAGGATCTGTTTGGAGCAAGACAGATCACGCTCGATGGTGTACAGGGGGTATCGTTCTGCATGAATATGCCGGGGGCAACCAGGGTCAGTGTGGTCGGAGATTTCAACGGATGGGATGGACGCGTGAATCCTATGAGAAGGATTGACTACACTGATATGTTTGAGCTGTTCATTCCGGGCGATCTCATGAATACCAGATACAAATTCGAGGCATTATACAGAGATGGAAATACAGATATATTTGCAGACCCTTACGCTGAGGTTTATGAGGTGGCACCGGGAAATGCGTCGGTACTTGCAAAGCTTGAGTATAGCTGGTCAGACTCTTCATATATGAAGAAGAGAGGCAGTGTATCTGCCCCGGTAAATATATATGAGGTCCACATGCCGACATGGAAGAGAAACTCAGATGGATATCCTCTTAACTATCTCGAATTTGGCAAAGAGGCTGCCATGTACGTGAAGAATATGGGATACAACTACATACAGTTTATGCCACTTATGGAATATAGAGATGACAATGGCTGGGGCTATGATACAGTGGGAATGTTCGCTCCAACATCGAGATTTGGAACACCTACGGAGTTCATGGCTATGGTCGACCATTTCCACAGCAAGGGAATAGGCGTTATCATGGATATGGTATCTGTGAGGGATGTGGATTGCATCGCATATTGGATAGACACATATCATCTGGACGGAGTAAGGCTGGAGGACGAGGAACTTATCAGAGCATTGAGAACAACCCTCGGCACTGCAGGCGATGCTGTCATGACAGATCTCAGGTGGAATAATGAAGCTGTGTCCAGAGTGACAGATTTCATGATGATACCTCCAGTGAACAGAGGAAGCTTTATGGATTATACATGTGGTATACCATTTGACGAGAAGGATGATACCGTATGGGCGCTCAGCCATGATGAGGTTGCATATGAGCGTGGAAGTTACGCATCCAAGATGTCGGGTGGCTATGAGGACAAGTATGCTGATCTCAGACTTCTGTTTGGTCTCACCATGTCACTACCGGGAAGAAAGCTGACGTTTATGGGACAGGAATTAGGCGGATTTGCCGGGTTTGACGGAAGAACCCAGATCGACTGGTCGGTTCTTGAGTTCGATGCAAACAGCTATTTTCAGAAATATATAAAGGAACTCAACAAATTATACGATACAAAGAATGCTCTGTGCGGTGATGGCAGGGACCTTGCCGGCAGTGCACTTGATATACAGGAGAAGGGACAGGTAATATCATTTGTAAGACATGGTTTGGATGTCGCAGATGATGTGTATATTGTCTGCAACTTCGGACTTAAAAATGTGACAGGATATAAGCTTCCGGTTGAGACGGATGGAAAGTACAGAGAGATCTTCTCAAGTGATAACCTGAAATACGGAGGCGAGGGCAACAATAACAAAGGATATAAGACTGCTGCGGATGGCGTGATAGAAGTGAGTGCTCCTGCACTGTCATTTGCAGTGTTTGCCCATGTAAAATAGGAGGAATAGACATTTATGCTATTGATTGGTGATCTGTATAACATGGCGGCTGATACTGCGACCACAGAGAGTGTGGTCGGGGATGCGGTGAAGGAGGCCACGGATCAGGTAAGTATCGTAGGGCAGTATATCCAGAAGCTTACAGACTGGTGTATGTCCAAGCTTGGCAGTATAGTTGTGGCTGTCATATTCATGGTCGTCTGCTTCAAGCTGGTGAAGTTGCTGCTCAGGATACTCAGGAAGAGTTTTGAGAGGTCAAAGCTGGATCCAAGCGTTGCTGGTTTTTTCATATCTGCGGTCAAGATTGTTCTGAATGTGTTGATCGTGCTCACTGCGGCGAGCATTGTGGGATTTCAGATCACTTCATTTATAACTATACTAGGCACAGCGGGGGTTACCCTCGGACTTGCACTTCAGGGAAGTCTGTCGAATCTTGCGGGCGGCTTGTTGATTCTCATATTAAAACCATTCAGGGTCGGTGACTATATTGTGGAGAACAATACCCACTGCGAAGGAACAGTCGTGTCCATAGACATATTCTATACAAGGCTGATAACTTTCGACAACAAATCAGTCGTCATACCGAATGGCAACATATCCAACACATCCCTTGTGAATGTGACAGAGCATGATATGAGGAGGGTGGATATACCATTTTCTGTTGCGTATGATTCTGATATGGAGAAGGTCAAGAGGGTTACCATTGAGACCATTAAGGATGTGGATGGTTATCTTCCGGATGAGCAGATTCTGTTCTATATAGATGAATTTGCAGACAGTGGGATCAATATGTATGTGAAGTTCTATGCGACGATAGAGAAGTTCTTTGATGCCAAGTGGGATGCCATGTGGAAGCTGAAAAAGGCATTTGACGAGAATGACATAGAGATTCCATTTAATCAGATGGATGTACACATGAAATAAATACTCAATAATCCACATATGATGTCTGATTTCTTGCAAAAATAAAAGCAATCGAGTATAATCATGTGGATGTAGATATCAAAGACCGTGTATTTAGTATACATGGTCTTAATATAAATTTGTTTAAGGAGTGATTGATATGACAAAGATTGATATTATCTCAGGCTTCCTTGGAGCTGGCAAGACAACGTTGATCAAGAAACTTATTGAGCAGGCATTTAAGGGAGAGAAGCTGGTTCTTATAGAGAACGAGTTTGGTGAGATAGGAATCGATGGCGGTTTCCTGAAGGATGCCGGCGTTCAGATCACAGAGATGAACTCAGGTTGTATCTGTTGTTCACTGGTCGGAGATTTCGGTACTGCACTCAAGCAGGTTATCACAGATTACACGCCTGACAGGATCATCATTGAGCCGTCAGGAGTTGGTAAGCTGTCTGATGTTATCAAGGCAGTAAAGGATGTATCAGGCAATCTTGATGTTGAGCTCGACAGCTACACAACAGTTGCCGATGTGTCAAAGGTTAAGATTTATATGAAGAACTTTGGCGAGTTCTTCAACAACCAGATCGAGAGTGCCAACACTATCATCCTGAGCAGAACACAGACTACTACACAGGACAAGATAGAGAAGGCTGTAGCCATGATCAGAGAGAAGAACGATCATGCAACCATCATCACAACTCCATGGGATGAGATCGATGGAGCAGCCATCAGAGAGGCTATGCAGAACTACAAGTCTCTTGAGGAGACAATGATGGATGAGGCTAAGAAGGGACATGATCATGACCACGACCACGGCGATGAGTGCACATGTGGCTGTCACGACCATGACCATCATCACGACCATGATGACGACCATGAGCATCATCACGACCACGATGAGCACGAGCATCACCACGATCACGACGAGCACGAGCATCACCACGACCACGATGACCACGATCATCATCATGATCACGACCATGGCGATGAGTGTACATGTGGCTGCCATGACCATGATCACCACCATCATCATGCAGATGAGGTATTTACAAGCTGGGGCAAGGAGACACCACACAAGTACAATGAGGACAAGCTCAGAGAGATCCTTGACACTCTGGCTGACACAGAGAAGTACGGTGTTATCCTCAGAGCAAAGGGTATCGTTCCTAGCGATGCAGGTGAGTGGCTGTACTTTGATCTTGTACCAGGCGAGTTCGAGATCAGAAAGGGCAAGGCTGACATCACTGGTAAGCTTTGCGTAATAGGAAGCAAGCTTAAGGAGGACGACCTTGCAGAATTGTTCGAGGTTTAAGCAGGTTGTTCTATGATAAGGAGTTAATATGATGGGACGTCAGAATAAAGAGATACCTGTATATGTGTTCATGGGATTCCTTGAGAGTGGCAAGACAACATTTGCCAAGGAGACCCTGATGGACAGAGGCTTTACGGGTGGAGCCAAGACCCTTCTTCTCGTCTGCGAGGACGGAGAGGAGGAGTACGATCTTGAGGCTCTGAAGAAGGCTAATATATATACAGAGTTCATAGAGGAAGATCAGCTCACCACAGACCATCTCCTTGACCTTCAGGACAAATACAATCCGGAACAGGTCATGATCGAGTACAATGGTATGTGGAAGCTCGATAAGATATTTGAGATAAGGGTTCCAAAGGGATGGACGGTTGTCCAGGTTATCTCATTTGTGAATGCGGAGACATACGATGTGTACTCACAGAACATGAAGGCAACCATGGTTGAGCAGTTCAACAGTGCGGATATGGTCATCTTCAACAGATGTGATGAGAATTCCAAAATTCCTGAGTGGAGAAGATCCATCAAGGCGGTGAACATCTTTGAGATGAAAGATGGCTCCATTGCACCTGAGACAAATGAACCTGAGGATCTGCCATACGATGTGAGCGCAGATGTGATAGAACTGCCGGATGACGATTTCGGTATCTGGTATGTGGATGCATCTGACATGAAAGAGAGATACGACGGCAAGAAGATCCACTTCAAGGCCATGGTATTTAGACCTAAGCAGTACGGCAGCAATGCATTTGTTCCTGGAAGATTCGCCATGACATGCTGTGTTGAGGATATCCAGTTTGTCGGATTCAAGTGCTATTATCAGGGTGCTAAGAATCTTGTGGACAGACAGTGGGTTGATGTCACAGCCAAGATAGGCTACGAGTATTACCCAGATTTTGAAGGTGAAGGACCTGTTCTCACAGCAGAGAAGGTCACGCTCACAAGTGCGCCTGATGAAGAGGTAGTATATTTCAGTTAAGAGTTGAGCAGCTCCCTGAATACATGATATTTGATGTATCCGGGGAGCTTTTTTTGCGCGGCCGGAGAATGCCGGAAGAGCTTTGACGTGTCCTTACGAAAGTGTAAGTTGCGTTATTTACCGGCAGAATTTATTATAAGTTTAGTGTAAAAAATAAAGTCAAATTGGAAGGAAAGACTTATGATCAGATCGGCGAAACTTGCGTGTGGCGGTGCGGTTGCACTTATGCTGCTTGGAGGTATGATCTGTCCAGCTATGGCGGAAACGAACACAGATAGTGCATATGGACGGGTTGAACAGAGGATAATTGAAAATAACCCTGATTTTGATATACAGCTAAAGTATGGACTCAATGGATATGCGGTAAATGACAGAGGCAGTGTTATCAGGCTGGATATTGTGTGCGACACAGATTTTGCGGGAAATGTGTCTGTACAGACGAGCTATTCCGAAGGCTTTGGCACGAAGAATATGACATATGCCAGAGATGTGGAATTAAAGGCAGGAGAAAATACAGAGCTGGAATTCTGTGTCGATAATATGGGCTCCGGTATAGCAAAGGTTGAGATCAAGGACAGTGACGGAGAGCTGGTGTACTCAGAGCGGGATTCACTGAGTATAGAGGGCAATGATATGGTAGCCGCGGTGGGCGTGATGAGTGACAGACAGGATGCCATGTCTTATATAGAGGATGTCTCCATGGACAATGTGTATGATAATGCAAAGGTAGAGACTGTTGCATTATCACCCTCAGACATTCCTGAGTCCGAGGAGGGACTGGAGGCTATAGAGTACCTGTTGGTGGATGATTATGATCTGTCGGGATTGTCAGAGAAGCAGAGTGCTGCCATAAAACAATGGGTGTACAGTGGTGGAGCTATGATACTGGCCAAGTCGTCAGATGAAAATGAACTCAGCAGCTTTGACGGCGATTTTGTCTCCGCTGTGAATGACACACAGAAGGTATATGAGCTGGACGGCTCAGATGGGTACTATCTGAATATGGGATATGGCAGGATCGTGGTGCTCCCGTATTCGCTTGCACAGACGGATGAGAAGGATAAGACTGCCCAGGCGCAGGCTGCTCTGGAGGCAGGCTTTACGGATATGACACAGAACTGGATCAATGGAGGCTGGTATTATGGTGGCACATATTATGGATATGATGTGGCAAATGCAGCCAACAAGAGAAGCACCCCGTCACCTGTTGTCATTATGCTCGTGCTGACCATATATATCATTGTGTGTGGTCCTGTGGCGTACATCGTCCTCAGCAGGCTCAAAAAGAAGGAGCTCATATGGGGAGTTATCCCGGTATGTGCAATTATCGGTACAGGTGCCATATATATGGTAAGCCTCAAGTACAGAGTTACAAAGCCTATCGGACTTACATTTGTGGCTGCGGATATAAGCGGTGATACCAAGCGGGAGGATGCATATTCATATATAATAGGCGGCAGATCAGGCCAATACAAGATAGACATCAACAGCAAATATTCCAACATCGAGATGGATGATTCCATGGAATCCAGCTTTTATGACAATCTCAATGCGGTAAAAAATGATGGAAAAGATGGCGTTACACTGAATTATTACAGCAATCGTTCATTTGGCACTATATCAGCTAATGCAAGCTTTGCTGGAAGCAACGATATTGGAAGGATTCGGAAGAATTTGACATTATATACAGATGGCTTTGAGGGAACATTGACAAATGACACCTCGTACGATGTGGAGAATCTTGTGGTCATGTCCGAGGGATATTATTACGTTGCTGATGTCCTGAGAGCGGGAGATACCATACGGATAAGCAGGAAGAATACCCACAAATTTGACGGCGGCTCCATACTTGACGGAATGAGATCATATTACACGAAGAAGTATGGTGAGGATTATTTCGGAGATGATGAATCGTCGGCGGAATGGTCCAGAAATTATTACATGCAGCTCCGGCTTGCCCAGTACAGTAGACTCGCTGCAGATGACGGCGTTGTGGCTGTGTGGGGAACCATACAGCGGGATCCGGATATGATGAGTGATGCCGATACGGAAAATTATGGCAGCTATATGGTATACGACATAGATACCCTTAAATATGAGGATGTGGATGGAGTTTATTATTACAGCATTTATGACAGGGATGAGAATGGAATCGGCGGATCAGATTATGGTGATGACGATCTGTTGATGTATTCTGAAACCGTGGACGTTAACATCAGATTTGGCAAGAATGATGATATAACGGAACTGATATACGATAAGACCCAGGCGGGAAGCGGCAAGAACAAGGTCGTAGTGCAGATGCTCAACAGAGAGACCGGTGAATATGACACGGTATTTGCCGATGGACAAACGATCATAAAGGGGCAGGAACTTGACAAATATATGTCGGACGGATGCCTGACTATGAGATTTATATCTCCTCAGCAGGGAGATTATTATGTGGACAGTTACCTTCCACATATCAGTGCGAGGGGAGGTGTCCGGTAATGGTTGATATAGAAGAACTCACCAAGAGATATGGAAAGTTTGTTGCGCTCGATCATATGAACCTTCATATTGATAAGGGCGAGATATTCGGATTTGTCGGACCAAATGGTGCCGGTAAGACGACAACCATGAGGATCATGTGCGGACTCCTTAAAGCCACATCGGGAAAGGTCACCATAGACGGTGTAGACGCACTTGGCAGACCCGCGGATGTGAAACGGAAGATAGGATATGTTCCTGATTTTTTCGGTGTGTACGACAATCTGAAGGTCATGGAGTACATGGATTTTTATGGCTCCATGTACGGCATGAGCAAGCGGGAAGTGGAGAAGGTCGCAGATAAATATCTGGAGCTTGTCGCCCTTCAGGATAAAAAGAACGAGTTCGTCGACAGCCTTTCAAGAGGTATGAAGCAGAGACTCTGTGTAGCAAGAGCGCTCATACATGATCCCGAGCTTCTGGTGCTCGATGAGCCGAGTTCGGGTCTGGATCCAAGGTCAAGACATGATATGAAGAATATACTGCGTGATCTGAAGGAGATGGGCAAGACCATCGTGATAAGCTCGCATATTCTGCCGGAGCTTTCAGAGATGTGTACGAGTATAGGTGTCATAGACCACGGAAAGATAGTGGCCAGCGGAAGCGTGGATGAGATTGTAAATGGTGATAAGAACATGCCTCCTGTAAGGATAAAGGGATATATGTTGGGACTTGATGCGGAGGCCTCAGCCAACAGGATATCTGTCATTGTGAAGGAAAGATTCAATGTGGATCGCATAAGTATACAAGATGGAGAAATTCTTGTCTATTATTCAGGCACGAGGGAGTCTGACGCCGAGCTTCTCAGAAGTCTTGTGGACAACGGTGTGCACGTTCATCAGTTTTTCAGGGAGAAGGAAGATCTGGAATCCCTGTTCCTTAAGATTACGGGAGGTGAGAATCGTGGCGCGAAGAACAATTATTAATCCCATATTGAAGAAGGATATTCTGGTAAATGCGAGAAGTGCCAGAATGGTCGTGACGATAACAGTCATCAACTGCCTGTTTGCGCTGGTTGTCGGAATGCTCTTCATGACGAGCAGAGGCTCGGCATATCAGGTATATTATTCAAATATTGCACAGATGTTTCCTGTGCTTGCGGTGTGTGAGCTGTGCATAATAGGACTCATAGTTCCGATAATCACATCCACCTCGATATCCGGTGAGAGGGAGAGACAGACGCTTGAGATCATGCTGACGACTCCGGTAAGACCTATATCGATAGTTGCAGGAAAGCTCCTGTCGGCAGTTGCCACCACGGCAATGTATGTCATAGCAACTCTTCCGTTTATGGCGGTTGCATTCATAGTTGGAGGAATGGGCTGGGACTGTTCAAATATCTTGGAATGGTTCTCTTTATAGATATATACGTTGGTAGTATCGGAATATTTTACTCCTGCGTGAAGAGAACTTCTGTGTCGGCGGCCATATCAACCATAGTGACTATAGCGGTTGTTGTGTTTTTATCATATGCGATAGGAAAAGTTTTTGAATCCATGATGTATATGTCGGACGGTTCAAGAAGCAGTTATGCTGCTTATATGATGGGAAAGGCAGTGTGCTATGCAGTCAATCCTGCCATGTGGATAGCAGAAAATTTCATCAGATTGCTCGGGGATGAATCTGTGGTGGAAACCATGACGGGATACGGTAAATACACGAATTTCGTGGTGGATCATATGGCCGTGATCTCAGTGTGTGTGAATCTCGCAGCATCATTTGTGCTGCTTAAGGTGGCTTCGGTGAAGCTGGTTAAGGGCAGCAGAAAAAGGAAAAAGTCAAGGATATGATATTCCAAACAGGTATACAAAATGGAGTTTGACTTGTGTTTGATTATGGGATATCCTTTTTAGTGTAATATGTGCTCCGATGGAGAGGCTGCTCGGCAGAGCGGGAAGGAGCACTTGCTTATGTATAGTAAAGTATTAAGTGGACTTGTACAGGGAATCGACGGGACGCTCATATCAGTGGAGACGGATATACACGATGGGCTTCCCGTTATGAATATGGTCGGATACCTGTCCTCCTGCGTGAAGGAAGCAGGAGAACGGGTCCGGACTGCACTGCGCAATTCTGGTTTCAACATTCCTCCGAAGAGAATAACGATCAATCTCTTTCCGGCGGATATCAGAAAGGAAGGCACTGCCTTCGATCTGCCCATCGCAGCGGGTATGCTGGCGTCCATGGGCGTTATTCCAACAGACAATATAAAGAACATACTTATCCTTGGAGAGCTGGGGCTTGACGGACATGTGAATACGGTGAGCGGTGTGCTGTCCATAGTTCACTCTGCGTACAGCGAAGGTGTGAGGAGCTGTATAGTGCCGGCGGGGAATTCCAGGGAGGCCGCCATTATACGTGGGATGACTGTTATACCGGTCACAAGTATAGGAGAGCTGGTCGATCACTTGAGTGGTATACAGACCATAGAGCCTGAATATGTTGATGTAGAAGCCATGCTGGATACGTCAGGGGATGAAGCTGAAGTGGATTTCTCTGAGGTAATGGGGCATGAATCCCTTAAACGTGGAGTGGAGATAGCCGCGGCGGGAATGCACAACATACTCATGACAGGCCCCGCCGGGGCAGGCAAATCCATGATAGCCAGACGTATCCCAACGATACTTCCGAGACTCAGCCTTGAGGAGAGTATAGAGATAACGAAGGTGTACAGTGTGGCGGGGCTTCTGGATGAATCCTGTCATATAATAAACCGCCGTCCATTCCGGGCACCTCATCATACGATATCCCTGCATGCCCTGTCCGGCGGCGGGCATAATCCGAGACCAGGAGAGATAAGTCTTGCACACGGTGGTGTGCTGTTTCTCGATGAGCTGCCGGAGTTTAACCGGAACGTGCTCGAGGTCATGAGACAGCCCCTTGAGGACGGTGAGGTCAGTATATCAAGGCTTGGTGGAATATACAGATTTCCTGCGGACTTCATGCTGGTTGCGGCGAGAAATCCATGCCCCTGCGGACAGTACCCGGATATGAACAGGTGTACTTGCACGGTCAGGCAGATCAGGAATTATAATGCCAGGATAAGCAAGCCTCTGCTTGACAGGATAGATATAAATGTGGATGTTAGGAAGGTGGACTGCAGACAGTTATTTGGTGGCCGGACAGGGAAGAATTCAGCAGAAATGAGGGAGAGTGTGCTGAGGACCCAGAGGATACAGAGTGAAAGGTTCAGCGGTGAAAATATACGGTTCAATTCCCAGATGGATTCGGCATTATGCAGTAAATATGTAGTGCTTGATGGCGAGGCAAAGAATTTCATGGAGGACTGTTTTGCCGATATGGATATGACTGCGAGAGGAGCATACAGGGTACTCAAGATAGCCAGGACTATTGCGGATCTCGATGGAGATCCTGAGGTCGGGATAAAACACCTGAGAGAAGCGGTGTTCTTCAGAAATGCGGACATTCAGGGAGGTGTGTGACATGACGGAGGAATTACTTTATCTCTGGTTTGGGATGATAAGCAGGATGACTCACACTGTGAAGATGAACGTTGCCATGAAATACGGAGGTATAAGAGGACTGTGGAACACTTCTGAGGAACAGCTTCGGGATGAACTCACACAGGCTCAGGCTGACGGATTCCTTGAACACAGAGATGCCGGGAAAGTTGCGGCATATGCAGAGGAGCTTAGAAGAAATGACATTACATATATTTATCCGGGACATAAGCTGTATCCCGGGAAGCTGTATGATATACCGGATCCCCCAATGCTTCTGTTTGCAGCAGGGGATGTGGATGTGCTGGCGGATCTGGACCCTGCGGTTGCGGTGGTAGGGGCAAGAAAGGCCTCTGTGTACGGAAGGGAAGCTGCTGACAGGCTGTCGGGGGAGCTTGCAGCATCAGGGGTTACTATAGTCAGTGGAATGGCACTGGGAATAGATGGCGCTGCGCACAGAGCTGCCATGAAGGCCGGAGGAAAGACTGTGGCTGTGCTCGGAAGTGGTATAAATGTTCCGTATCCGAGGGAGAACTATGATATATATCACGACATAAGAAATGGCGGCGGAGTAGTGCTGTCGGAATGTGGGCTTGACATAAGACCGGATGCTTTCAGATTCCCGTACAGGAACAGGATAATCAGTGGACTTTCGTCCGGTGTGCTCATCGTTGAGGCGAGGGAAAAAAGCGGTTCTCTGATCACTGCGGACCAGGCGCTGGAGCAGGGGCGGGAAGTGTATGCTGTTCCCGGGAGGATCACGGATTCGGGCAGCAGAGGCTGTAACGGACTTATCAGAATGGGGGCGGTGTGTGTCACACAGGTGGAGGATATACTTGATGAAATGGGCATAAACCGAGCTGAATCAAAGGCATTTAACAAAAATTTACTTGCGCCTGCAGAGAAAAAAGTGTATAGTTGTGTACGTTTGGAATCAAGGCATATAGATGATATATGCTTCGAGACTGGGATTTCAGTGTCTGAGGTGACTCAGATATTGTATGAATTAGAACAGAAAAGATTGATAAAACAGTTGGTAAGAAATTATTATGTCAGAGCCTGACCATGAAAATGAACACTGCCGGAAGATGCTCTGGGATGATAAGAATTACAGGAAACCTACAGAAAGGACAGATAGCTATGGCAAAAAATCTTGTTATTGTTGAGTCTCCAGCTAAAGCTAAGACAATAAAAAAGTTTCTTGGATCAAACTATGAGGTGATTGCTTCGAATGGCCATGTGAGAGATCTGCCAAAGAGTCAGATGGGAATAGACGTTGATAATGATTTCGAGCCCAAATATATCACTAT
>ENA-OPCK01000956-OPCK01000956.1-human-gut-metagenome-genome-assembly--contig:-NODE-956-length-12150-cov-2.280364_pt1 | contig 12150 bp, 10 predicted proteins | sample MGYA00241249_ERZ501478 | MGnify/ENA primary metagenome ERZ501478 (study PRJEB25962, sample SAMEA2042629) | human gut metagenome | biome: human gut; feature: human-associated habitat; material: faeces...
CTTTCATCGGAAAAGTAGGTGAAGATGAACTCGGTCATCTTTTCAAGAGCGACGAGGAGCAGTACGGCGTGAAGACAATGCTTCTCAAGGGAAAGAATCCTTCAGGCAGGTCAATGGTGTTCGTGTCCGGAGCAAACGCGGAAAGGACATTTGCCAACTACATGGGAGCTGCGCTCGAAATGGTTCCGGAAGACTTGAAGCAGGAATATTTCGAGGGCTATGATTATTTCCATATTGAGGGCTACCTTGTTCAGAACCAGGCGCTTATCCGCAAGGCTGTAGAAATGGCCCACAATGCCGGATGCATCATATCTCTGGACATGGCCTCATATAATGTGGTCGAGTCCAACGACGCTTTCCTTCATGATATAGTTGACAGATACGTTGACATTGTCTTTGCTAACGAGTCGGAGGCGAAAGCATTTGCGAAGCAGGAGCCTCGCGAGGCATTGGACGAGATTTCGAGACACTGCAAGATTGCCGTCGTGAAAGTCGGAAAGAACGGGTCAATGGTAAAGAGCGGGGATGAGTATCATTACATTGAGGCTTGGCCTGCGACAGCACTTGATGCGACAGGCGCCGGTGATACCTATGCGGCAGGATTCCTTTATGCGCACTCGCTCGGGATGCCGTTGAGGGTTTGCGGTGAGGTCGGTTCCATAATCGCTGCGAAGGTTGTCGAAGTAATCGGCACGAAGATTGATATTCCAAGATGGAAAGCCGCCAAGAAGGAGATTCGTGATCTCATCAAGGTCAATGGCGGTGAAGTTGAGGAAGAAAACGAGAACTGATGCTGGAATTCATCAAGAACATATTCAGAAGAAAATTTATAAGAAAGACCGCTGGTAAATCCACCTCCGGTCTTCTTCCTTTGTCTGCAATCCGCTCTGCTACAGTGATTATGGATGCGGAGGATACCGGATGTGAGGCATGTAAAAGTAAGGTTGAGGCTTTTTGCAAAGCCAACGGAATCAAGCTTACGGTGTGGTTTTTCGATTTTGCCGGAAAGGGCGAAGATGAGAGACAGACTACCAGTCTGGATCGTACGTTGCTTAAGAAAGATCTGAACTGGTGGGGGCGTCCGAGCATGGAGACGATAAGGACCTTCGCTGCGGACAGCCCGGACATGATGATATCTCTCATTGATAGTAATCATTTTCCTGTCGAATGCATAGCAAAGTGCTCTGCGGCGAAGTTTAAGATTGGCCGTAAGCAGCTGAAAGGCAGGACTTTCGACCTTGTTATAGAAGACTCTCCAAGCAAATGCTTCTCTCAGGAGGAGGCTTTCGTTGAAATTACCCGTTACCTGGAAACAATCAGATAGACAAAACTAATATTGACAATGAACGGATTGACAAAAAACATCATTACCGGAATCAAGGGGTTCGGCATGGGTGCCGCGAATGTGATTCCTGGCGTGTCGGGCGGAACTATCGCTCTCCTCACGGGAATATTTACTGAAATCATTGATTCTCTCAATGCCATGATGGATCCTTCTTCCTGGAAGCTCCTTCTTCAGGGCAAGTTCAGAGAGTTCTGGAGATATATCCACGGAACATTCCTTGTGTCACTGTTCATCGGTGTTCTGATAAGCATATTTTCATTGGCAAAATTGATGGTCTATGTGATGGCTTATTACCCTGTCCAGACATGGGCCTTCTTCTTCGGACTCATCATCGCCTCATCGGCCTACATGATTTATGATATCAAAGGTTGGAAGGTCAATGATGTCTTGTTCTTTGTCGTCGGTATTGTTTTGGGCGTAGTGATATGCACCTTGTCGCCGACCACGACTCCGGACAGCCTCTGGTTCATCTTCATCTGCGGGGCCATTGCAGTCTGCACAATGATTCTCCCTGGAATCTCAGGCAGTTTTATCCTCGTGATTCTCGGAAAATATGACTTTATCATGCAGTCAGTCAATGAATTGAATATCCCGGTTCTGGTGGTCTTCGGACTTGGCTGCGTAATCGGAATCCTTGGCTTCTCCAAGTTCCTCCATTGGCTTCTGAAGAGATTCGAAAGACCGACCATGCTGGTTCTCGTGGGCTTTGTCCTGGGCGCTCTTGTCAAGGTATGGCCATGGAACGATATGAGTAAAGTCGCCCAGGCACAGCTGCTTAGGGGTGGAATGGATGCGGAAGCTGCAAAAGCTGGTGCAGATTTGCTCCTTTCATCTGGCGGCAATATGGGACAAGTCATTGACCTTCAGGTTCCCGGAGCCATCATTTGGGCGATAGTCGGTCTGGTTCTGGTTGCTGGTCTGGAATATCTCAGTGCGCTTCATAAACTTAAGGAAGCAGAAAACAATGAATAGATTTTTATCGTTGACTGTCGCCGTAGTTGCGGCAGTTTTCTTTTTCGGCAACGTCAATGCTGCCGAGCCTGAGCATTTTACGTTCAGGCATCAGAAACTCGAACGCGAGTACATGCTCTATCTTCCCGACGGACTTCCTTCTGACGCGCCGCTCGTCATGGTTCTTCATGGCTATGGCGGAAGGTCAATGAAAGGAGGGCAGAATCTGTGCAAGGTGGCTGACAGGGAGAAATTCGCGGTATGTTATCCGCAGGGTGCCGTGGACGGCAAGGGCAAGACTTGCTGGAATGTCGGTTATCCTTTCCAGAAAGGTCTGAAGACCGATGACGTGGACTTTCTCTGCAAACTTGCACGTCATCTCCAGAAGGAATATGGACTGAGCAGGACCAACACTTTCCTTACCGGTATGTCCAATGGTGGAGAGATGTGCTACCTGATGGCTTATCTCAAGCCTGATTCCTTCGCCGCAATCGCTCCGATTGCCGGTCTTACACTCGATTGGATGCAGAAGGACCTCAATGCCAAAGGATCTGTCCCTCTGATGGAGGTCCACGGAACATCCGACAAGACTTCCCTCTGGAACGGCGACCCTATGGACAAGGGAGGCTGGGGTGCATACATTGCCGTTCCTATCGCAGTGAGCAAATGGGTCAATGAAGCCCGTTGCTCGTATGAGGTGGTGGATTCCCTTCCTATGAAGGTCAATGCAGTTCCGGTGGATAATCCTAAGAATGAGCCCCGCCAGGTCGTGCTGCACCGCTATATGGGAGGAGTCCCGGCGTGGCCGGATGGCCCGGAAACGGAGGTGTGGCTTTATGAGGTCATAGGCGGAAACCACAGCTGGAGTGAGCACAGCATGGATACATGTGAGGAAATCTGGAAGTTTTTTAAGAAATGGATTCATTAGCCTGAGTGTCTTCCGTATATGGCCTGATCGTCGGAAAAAAAATTTTGTAGGTGTTTGATAAGTTTGGCACGATTATGGTTATATCATGTGTCAGAAGACATAATAACATAAGCTAGTTTAATTCATATTGAATAAGTGAGCAGCAGCCGGTCGTGATGACTAGCTGCTGTTTTTCTTTAGTAGGCATGCTCATTACTAGGCGTAATTTTGTATTTTTGTATAATTCTCTGCTGGGGCACAGCTATTGCACGAGGCTGGCTTGGTGCCTGCGGGAGGCATTGACATTAACATTGAAAATTTTTGGATCATGAAATATTTGAAACTGGTGGCGGCGACAGCTGCATTTGCATTGACCTTCATCCCTTCTTTCGGGCAGACGAAAAGCTTCAAACTGGGGCAGTGGATTGAAATTCAGAATGCCATATTGAAAGAACTGAATCAGTCGTACGTAGATTCTTTGCCGCTGGACCGTATTGAAAAGGTGGGTATCGAAGCGATGCTGGAAAACCTGGATCCTTATACGATGTATGTTCCGGAGGAGGACAACGAGGACTTCGAGTTTATGATCGGCAAGACTTACGGCGGTATCGGCGCGATTATCTATAAGCCTACCAAAGAGAGCAATGTCGTTATCAATGAGCCATATATGAATTCGCCGGCATACAAGGCCGGGCTCAGATGCGGAGATGAAATCGTGGCTATCGACGGGACCGGAGTACATGGTTTCGATGCTTCAGGTGCGACGTCCAGGATGAAAGGCAAGCCGGGGACTTCTGTTGTGTTCGACGTGAAAAAACTGCGTGGGGGAGACGGATGGAATGCCGGTGATACTGTGAAAGTTACTCTTGTCCGCGAAAGAATCCACCTGCCGGATGTGGAGTATGCAGGAATGGTCAATGATACTACGGGTTATATTCTGCAGACCGGTTTTACGGAGAATGTGTCTGCAGATGTGCGCAATGCCTATTTCAAACTGAAGAAGCAAGGCATGAAGCAGCTTGTCCTGGACCTTCGCGGAAATGGTGGCGGTCTTATGAGCGAGGCTATCAATATCGTCTCCTTGTTTGTGCCTAAGGGCACGCTCGTGATGTCTTCGAAAGGAAATTCAGACGATTCGAAGCGTGAGTATCGCACTGTCACAGAGCCTGTTGATACTCAGATTCCTATAATTGTCCTTGTGGACTCCGGCACTGCTTCGTCTTCCGAGATTATTTCCGGTGCATTCCAGGACTTGGACCGTGCAACCATTTTGGGTCGCAGGACCTACGGAAAGGGACTTGTCCAGAGTGTGCGTCCGCTTCCTTATAACGGGCAGCTTAAGGTGACGACTGCAAAGTATTATACTCCGAGCGGAAGATGTGTCCAGGCTATCGACTACAGCCATAGGAATTCTGACGGCAGCGTAGGCTATATTCCTGATTCATTGACACATAAGTTCTTCACTGCTCATGGCCGCCCGGTTCGTGACGGTGGTGGAATCACTCCTGACGATACGCTTAAGGTGAGAGAGTACAGCCGTCTGGTATTTTCTCTGGTGCTCAACGGTGTCATTGACAGGTATTCTCTCGAGTTTGCGAGAAAGCATGAGAGTATTCCTGTCCTCGAGGACTTCCATTTCAGCGATGCTGATTACGCTGACTTCATCGAATTCGCCAAGGGACAGACTTTTGACTACCGTTCCAGCGCGAAGACTTTGTACGATCAGATGAAGAAGGAACTGGAAAAGGACGGTATGGCTGAGTCAATGAAAGCCGAACTGGATGCTCTGGGTAAGCGTATTGACATTGAAAAGGAGGAGTTCCTTCGGATGAAGAAGGCTGAGATTATTCCGTTCATCGAGGAGGAGATAGCCACTCGGTATTATTATCAGGAGGCCGGAGTGAAGGTCCGTCTCCGTTATGATGACCAGCTCAGGGAGGCCCTCGGCAAACCTCGGGTGAAGTTCTGATTCATTAATTGATAAACTGATAAAAATTACGTCATATGTCATCATCAATGTTGCTGTTATGTATCGGGGGAGGCATACTTCTGCTCCTGATAATCATGTATTTCTCATATAATAACCGGGAAATCGCTCTCCGCAAGGAGGCTGAGGCTCAGAAGGGAAAGATCGAAACGGTGCACGACACCATGTGGAAGACTCTCAAGCAGGAGGCCGGTGTTACTGAAAAGTATCGTGAGACCTTCGAGAAGATTTATCCGGAACTCATTGCGGGACGTTACAACGGGGAATCGGGTTCATTGATGAAGATGATACAGGAATCCAATCCTCAGTTCGATACCAAACTGTACGACAAACTGATGCAATCCATTGAGTCTCAGAGGGCTTACTTTGCCACTTCGCAGCAGAGAATGCTCGACATCATCCGCGAAAGGGAGACTTTGACAGAGTCAATGCCGGCCTGCTGGTTCGTGCGCAACAAGAGCAAGATTACTTACGAAGTCATTTCTTCGACAGTGACTCAGGATGTCCTCAGGACGAGACGCGAGGATAACATTGACCTTTTCTCTTAGGAATACTGGATTTTGCACAGGTTTTTCTATATGATGTGAAGATACAGAACTGTTCAGACTTATACAGATAAAAGAACACAGAGCAGCGGCAAGCTCTGAGAGAAAACTTCCTGCAACTGCAATCATTCCGGATACGGATGGGTGGTGGGAGTATCCGGTGATGGTTGCCGTATGCGAACTGCTTCTGTATCTCTGCATTAATCGTGCTGGCAAGACCAATGAGTATCTGAGCGGATTCGCGACCAATGTCCAGCACCATAATCCGTGGGTGGAGCGGCAGGAGTATGAGGAAACTTATACTGATTCCAATGGTGAGACCAAAACCAGGACCAAGGTGAGGTATGTCACTCATCCGGACGAATGGATGCTTGTGCTGAATACGGGAAAGGTGACTATCATTGACAGCAGTGTTTACGATTATTACGTGTCGCTGTGGGGAACGCCTATGCAGTGGATTGATCCTCCGCATGTGAATTGCGTTTCAGGAGGAGGCGGTCAGCTTTATGTTTGGGATGGGGTGTATGAACATGCTCTTACTCAGACGTATAAGGGTCTTTACAAGAACTATGTACTGAACTCGAATTCCATTTTCAAGGCCGAGCGTGTTTCAGCCAAGTCGGCCGAGGCTTTAGGCCTTGTGGATTATCCGTCTTTTTCACTGAGATTTCTGGAGCAGGATGCCATCATCGTCTCCCCGTCATTGAAAATGTCCGTTCCCGCCGCAGCTCAGTTCAAGTTGCAGCTTTTCAATGCCTTTTATGGGGCTCCTTCTCAGATTCATGTTTTTGTGATATTGTTTGCGGCTGAAAAGGGGATCGGGACGGCTCTCAAGCAGCGTTCCTGGTGGAAGGGCGGAAACAAGAACGAGTTCACGATTTGTCTGGGACTTGAGCCCGAGTCAATGTCAGTGAAGTGGTGCAAGGCTTTTTCCTGGTGTGACATCCCGCGGATGGAGACTGCGCTGGAAAGTTGGTTCATCGCCAATCCGAAATTGGATTTCGATGAACTTTGCATGTGGCTCAGGAACAATGTTTCTCTCTGGAAACGCAAGGAGTTCAAGGATTTCAAATATCTGGGTACAAGCCTTTCTACCGGCAGATTGATATTGATGGGCCTTCTGGCTGTCGCCCTCTGTGTGGGGATGTGGTATATCGCATTCGATAGCGGCTGGTAATGATAGCGGCTGGTAATAGGTAATACGATAAAAGTTTTTGCCGTTACGAATGGAATTGATACCTTTGCACCGATATTAATAAGGTAAAAGAAAGCAGTATGACGATTATTTTTGCAACGGGCAATAGCTGTAAACTGCGTGAAGCATCAGAAATTTTGGGAGAGGGATTTGAGCTCGTTACCCCTGCCATGAAAGGAATTGTGGAAGACATTCCTGAAACAGGCACTACTCTGCGTGCCAATTCATTACAGAAAGCACAGTACATATTCGACCATGCCGGCGGAGCCGACTGTTTTGCTGATGATACGGGACTTGAGACCGATATCCTCGGCGGTGCTCCCGGCGTTTATTCCGCACGATATGCAGGACCGGAGAAGAGTTTTTCGGCTAACATTGACAAACTCCTCGACGAGATGGCGAGACGTGAATATGAGGCTTCGGTTGCCAGAGAGTATGGTCTCGAAACTCCTAATGCGACCAGAAGGGCCAGATTCAAGACGGTTATAACATTGATTCTCAATGGTGAAAAGCACTTCTTCGAGGGTGTGATGGAAGGCCGTATTTCTTATGAGAGAGTCGGAAACGGCGGATTTGGTTATGATCCTGTTTTCATAGCAGACGAATATCCTGACGTTACTGTAGCGGAACTTACCGACGATCAGAAGAACGCGATTTCTCATCGAGGAAAGGCTTTGCGCGCTATGGCGGCATGGCTCCAAGAGCACGCGTCCAAATAATCTTACCGGGATATGGATGAATCGGCTATTGTGCTCAATTTCACGAAGATACGTGACAATGCCATCGTTCTTCACACGTTGAGCCGCAGTTTCGGAAGGCGCAGTTACGTCGTCCGTGTAGGGCCGAAATCCAAAATGGCCTGGTATTTACCACTGAACATACTTGAGCTGTCTGTCACAGAAAATCCGAAAACGAATCTGTGGCAGGCGAAGCCGGTGTCTGCAACTTATGCATTGACAGGTATCCGGAACAATATTTTCAAGAACTCGATGTCAATGTTCATGGCGGAGGTCCTGTATCGCATCATCAAGGATGGCGCTTCCGAGGAAGGCCTGTATGACTGGTGCATCCGTCAGATATTGACCTTGGATGCCCTTGAGTCCGACTTCAGCAATTTCCATATTCGTTTCCTTCTGGAACTATGCGTTGCCCTGGGTTTCCGCCCGGAGGCCTCCGACATGGAACCGTTCTCGGGAGACAACCAGAATCTGATCGAGCAGTTCATGCATGAGGACTTGCCCGGCTCCATGCTAATTCCCCTGAACGGTCAGCTGCGCAGTGATATCGCGGCTTCCATAATCAAGTATCTCGAGTTCCATACCGAGTCCGCAATCAATATCCGCTCGCTGCAGGTGCTTCATGAACTGTTTGCGTGAGTGAAAATCGCGGCAGTTTGCGGCTGAGTTTTACTTGGATTATGTTCGTGTTGGACTAACCACCTGACAACAACGATATCATGAATGTCAAATGATTCCATGACATGTCATAGATTTCCGTGGTCTGCCACGCCTGTATGGCATTGACATTGCCCAGGTACATCTGCGTGGCAATGTTGCGTGGCCACCAACGGAATTTTACAATCATCTGGCCGGGACGAATTCCAGCAGGCGGGACGACGCCACGGCCACCTCTGTAACACATTGATAATCAAGCATCATTTATTTTAAGCGTGGATTTCCGACGATTTTTTAGCCACTAATCCACACCCTATTTCATAACTCCCTAAAAATCAAACCATTGCAAAAACCGATGTGGCACCGTCCCGACAGCAGACGTAACTCAGGAAAGTTCCGTATTTTACGTTGAGCCCGTATTCCATTGTACGCGATATCAATGCCGCCTCATCCACATCTATATACAAAAAACGGAGACCATTTCTGATCTCCGTTTCAGTGCTCCCTTAGGGGCTCGAACCCTAGACCCCAACATTAAGAGTGTCGTGCTCTACCAACTGAGCTAAGGAAGCAAACTTTGTGATCCGTTCGGGGCTCGAACCCGAGACCCCAACATTAAAAGTGTTGTGCTCTACCAACTGAGCTAACGAATCTCTCCATTTCCCATTATTTCCGACATTTTTACTGTCGTAGAGAACTTGACTGGTGTCTTGTTTTCTAACGGGATTGCAAAGGTAGGCAATATTTCTGAACTTGCAAACTTTTGCAGAAAAATTTTCGAAAAAATCTTCTATAAATCATTTTATGACATATTTCTGAGTAAATGCTACCCGAAAAACACTAAATTTGCCACGACCAAATCTTACAGCATAATGACACCTGCACAGGACCGGGACTTGAAAGGAAACTATCAGGCCTTCGTAAAAGAAATATCAGAGACAATACCGGCAGACCGGATCTATACGGACTCACTCAGACGATATGCGTGGGGAACCGACGCCGGCTTCTACAGACTGACACCAAAAGTCATCGTGAGGTCCGACAACGAGCAGGAGATCTCGCATATAATGAGAACCGCTTCCAGACTGAACCTTCCCGTGACCTTCCGCGCCGCCGGCACCAGCCTGTCGGGACAATCCATCAGCGACTCCATCATCGTCGTCGCCGGCAAACATTGGGAAAAATTCAATGTCAATGCCGATGGCAAATCCATAACCCTGCAACCCGGAATAATCGGGGATAAGGTCAATGCCATATTGAGACCTTACGGGCGCAAGTTCGGTCCCGACCCTGCTTCTGTGAAAAGTTGCATGGTCGGCGGAATCCTGATGAACAATGCCTCAGGAATGAGCTGCGGAACAGTTGCCAACAGCGACAAGTTGCTTACGTCAGTCCGCATCGTCTTTGCTGACGGAACAATTCTTGACACCGCCGACGAGCAGAGCCGGAAGGCTTTCGCATCCACCCATGCTGATTTCATTCGGGAAATCGAAAAGATAAGGGATGAGATCAATGCTGACGGGGAACTCAGGAACAGAATCAATTACAAATATTCCATAAAGAATGTTACAGGTCTGAATATCAGACCATTCGTGGCATATCAGGATCCATTTGAAATCATTGCTCATCTTATGGCCGGTTCGGAAGGAACATTGGCCTTCCTGAGTCAGGTGACCATGGACACTTTGCCGCTTGCCCCGAAAAGCGCCAGCGCGATGGTTTATTTCCATACAATGCGCGAGGCAAACAGGGTAGCGGTTGCATTGAAAAAGATCAATGTTTCTGCCGCGGAGCTCTTGGATTCAAGATCATTGGCTTCGGTCAGAGACGAGCGTGGCCTCGGAAAAGCCTCATTGCTGATAAAAGTCGAAGACTTCGACGATGCGGGACTGGCCAGGCAGATAGACGAAGTCAAAAAGGCATTGGCAGGATACGAAACGGCCTATCCTTTCGAGTTTACGTCAGACCCGGCGGAATGTGCGCGGCTTTGGGGAATCCGGTCCGGCATTTTTCCTACGGTGGGCAGCATGAGGCAGCAGGGGACGACATGCATCATCGAAGATATAGCCTTCCATATTGAAGACCTTCCGGATGCGATTGACGAGGTGTCCGGACTTCTGGACAAATATCATTACGAGGACTCCTGCATCTATGGCCATGTCCTTGAGGGAAATGTGCATTTTATTATAAACCAATTGTTTGACTCCGATAAAGAAGTCGAGAGATATGGTGAAATGCTGAGGGATATCGTGAAAATAGTCGTTGACAAATACGATGGCTCTCTCAAGGCGGAGCATGGAACCGGACGCAATATGGCTCCGTTCGTGAAGTCGGAGTGGGGCGAAAAAGCTTATTCGTACATGAAACGTGTGAAGCGGCTTTTCGACCCTCAGAATATCCTGAATCCCGGTGTCATTTTCAATGACGACCCTCAATGTTGCTACAAGAATCTCAAGCAGATCCCTGTCATTGCACCGTTTGCCGATGCTCCGGAGGAAGCCGCAACTGCTTATACCAGAGCTAATAAGTGTATAGAGTGTGGCTTTTGTGAAGTCAACTGCATGTCGTGCGGGTTTACTCTTTCATCCAGGACCAGGATTGCTGTGCAGCGAGAGATTGCCAGGCTTCGTTCTACAGGCGAGAATCCTGAACTTCTGGAAACGCTCCTGAAAGAATACAAATACTATGGGGACGATACCTGCGCCGGAGATGGTCTTTGCCAGACATCATGCCCTATGGGAATCAGCGTCGCGGACATCACCCACGAGATCCGCCGCGGAAATGCCGGCCCGGTGACCAGGAATGTCGGCGAGTTCGCTGCGGAACACCTCTCAGGGGTAAAGTCAATGCTGCGAGGCGTTCTGGATTTGGCTTCGTTCGGAAGAACCGTGCTTGGACGGCCGGCAATGGAGACTGTCGCCGGCATTCTCCATAAGGGAGGACTGCCGCTGTGGACAGAGTCCCTGCCGAAAGCCTACAAGATGCCTTCCGGAATAGGGGATAAGGTCAATGATAGTCTGAAGGTCGTGTATTTCCCGAGCTGCATAAACCAGACGATGGGCATTGACAGAGCCTCAAAAGGCATGAGGCCTCTGGCCGAAGAGATGGTGGCATTGATGCAGAAAGCCGGCTATGAGGTGGTTTTCCCGGCAGGCAGGGAGTCGCTTTGTTGCGGTACGATTTGGGAGAGCAAGGGTATGGGTGACATTGCAGACAGAAAGACAAGAGAACTGGAAGATGCTCTTTATGAGGCTTCTGAAGGAGGAAAATATCCGGTTGTATGCGATCAGAGTCCGTGTGTGCACCGCATGAAGACGAAAATGACAAGAGTGAAAGTCTATGATTCTGTGGAGTTTATATGGCTTTTCCTGAAAGACAGGCTGAATTTTGTAAAGGTCAATGAGCCGGTTTCCATTCATTTGACCTGTTCGACGCGTCTCATGAAGATTGACAAGATGTTCTACGATTTGGCGAGTCTCTGTGCGGACGAGGTGCTGATTCCGGAGGGTGTCGGCTGCTGCGGATTTGCGGGTGACAAGGGAATGACAAATCCTGAACTCAATGCATACGGATTGAGGAAACTCAGGCCGCAGATAGAGGAGCACGGCATTAAGACCGGATATTCAAACAGTCGCACATGCGAGATTGGCCTGCAGACGAATTCCGGAATTCCGTACAGGTCGATTGTGTATCTTGTAAATCAATGCACAGAGGCGAAATAGGTTGCCGTCTTTTGAAAATTAAGATGTCTTTTCTATCTTTGTGTAATTATGCTGCCCGTTATTTGAGGCTGGGGCGATGGCTTGCGGGGTGGTTGTGAGGGGTT
>ENA-OPCK01000961-OPCK01000961.1-human-gut-metagenome-genome-assembly--contig:-NODE-961-length-12102-cov-34.935669_pt1 | contig 12102 bp, 11 predicted proteins | sample MGYA00241249_ERZ501478 | MGnify/ENA primary metagenome ERZ501478 (study PRJEB25962, sample SAMEA2042629) | human gut metagenome | biome: human gut; feature: human-associated habitat; material: faeces...
GAGCTCGCAAGAATGTATGGACAGTAGCTAAGAACACTTGGGAGAAGGGTCTTACCTACGCTTATCGCGATCGTCGTAACAAGAAGCGCACATTCCGCGCATTGTGGATCCAGCGTATCAACGCTGCTGCTCGCCTCGATGGTATGAGCTACAGCCAGTTGATGGGTGCTCTTCACAAGGCTGGTATCGAGATCAACCGTAAGGTTCTCGCTGACCTCGCTGTAAACAACCCTGAGGCTTTCAAGGCTATCGTTGCAAAGGTGAAGTAAATCCGACGCTAGGCTCTTTTCTTCCGTGATTTTTCTCGTAAGAAAGTGTTTAGCCTCTAGATTAAAGAAAACTGAAGATTGCATTGGTTGGAAGTATTTCCGCTGATGCAATCTTTTTTTTTGTGCCATAAAAATCCAGACGTTCTCGCTTGTAAGAACGTCTGAAGCGCTACCTGCTCAGCCTTGAGTAGGCGAAGTAATATGGTTGAGCAAGCGAAATGAGACTGCTGGACAAGCTAAATGAGACTGCTGGGTAAGCAGAACGAGATTGCTGAGTAAGCGAAGTAAGACGTTTAGTCAGGTTCAAAGATATAGAATATGAAGTGAAAGGAGATAGATTCTAAGGTATAAGAAGACTGCTTCTAGAAGATTCCCACTAGGCTCAGCAGAGCTGCTGAGCCTAGTCAGCAGCTCTGCTGACTGCAGTCGGCAGGTCTGCCGAGCCTAGTGGCAACACCTTTTAGTTGTACAATTTTGCCCCCTGTAGTTGTACGACTATACACCTTTTAGTTGTACGACTATACACCCTTTAGTTGTACGACTATACATTCTTTAGTTGTACAACAATAAATCGATTAATTAAACAAGGGTGTGTCATGTTCCATTATCATGGACTTATGACACACCCTCTGTTTGATATTTTATAGTTTTTTCTCTTTACTTGATTAACTCAAGACCAGCCTCAAACTTCGTAGTTTTATTCATTAACTCTGGCAACTGCTGTACAATCGCCTTAATCATTCCGGCAAAGCCGTTCAGGTCGTCGTCATTGAGGCTCTCAACCATTTTGACAAGAACTGGATTAGCTGCCAATTTTGTGGCAAACTCCTGATTCAGATAGAAGAAAGCAGTATTGTCGCTGTTGCTGAAACGAACGTTTACAGGAACACCATCCTTGAAAGCAGACAGAACTGCACCGATGGCAGCCTGCTTGGCAGGATCTGTAATAGTGCCGGCAATCTTCTCGTTGCTCAGGAAAACGATGATCTGGTTCTCATCTACAATCTTGTAAGTTGCATAGCCTTCAGCAATCTGCCAGTTTGGAGTGGCAGGTGCCTCTGTACCAGTTTCGCCTAACTTAGCCTCTGCGTATTGAGCGATGATCTTGCCATCAGCTGTGAATGTTACAGACTTCAAGAGGGTTGGTAACAACTGGTTTACAATGCTTTCTGCCATCTGTGGTGCTGTTGCTGCAGGGATGAAACCCATGATAGGAGGGCAGTCTGCTGCAGTTTCCCAATTCATCTTGAATGAGCCCTTCCATGCCGTAGCATTATCAGGATTGTCTGTCTGATTGCCATTGTCGTCATACATGGTTACAGGCTCGAGATTCCAGGTTGCAAGAAGCTTGGAAACGGCTGGCTTTTCTGTGCTGTTGCCTGCATTGAATGTACCATCTGCAGTCTTCAGTTCTACGCTGATATTCTTGTAGTCTGCAGAAATCTTAGCAGTGAAATCTACCGTCATTGTGTTGGTATTTTCTGTAGCCTTGGTTACATTGTCATTAATGGTCGCTGTTCCCTGACCTCTCAAAGTGTAACCATCCTGTGCAATAATGGTTGCCTCTGGTACGTTAACAGTTACCTCGCCACTCTTGTCTGTCAAAGTTACCTTGGCAGTTTGATTTCCAGCCTTTTCGATATTCATATCGAAATCTATGAAGTTATAATCTACTTCGCCATCTTCAGTATCAAGCTCCTGGCCCCAGACATTGTAAGTACCTGCCTTAAAAGTGTCCCATACTGTAGGATCATCATCATCGCTGCTACAAGCAGTGAAGAAGCCAAGGGTGCAGACCATGGCCATTAAATAAATAAACTTTTTCATTTTTCTTTTCTTTTTTGTCTATTAATAAAAAATTATTGTATTGTTTCTATTTATTTATATAATAATGTTCGCGTACATTATATTATATATTACTTCAGCTGATACGTGATACCTACGCTGCCGTAGATAGGATACATCGTCTGCTCGATGGTCTCGAAATCTTTCTTAAAGATACCATTTAAGCCCCAGCTCAGATCAGCACAGATGCCCCAACGGTTGTTCAAGCGCCAGTCTATTCCGAAATCTACGCCCACCTGCCAGTTGCGCATGTCATCGCTGAAATCGTAATCACCACGCTCGCCTTCGTCATGCCCCAGCATCACCTTCTGTCCCGTAGGTTCGCCCTTCGGATGACCCTCCTCCTGACGGCGGAGATAACCATCGTATGCCCAACCCTCAAACTTTTTCGAGGTAACATAGCTTACGTATGGACCCAGCTTGAAGCGGAGATTGTCACATACATCGTATGTTGCCTGAATCGGAACGGTGATGAGACTCATGTCCACTTTGGTCACGACATCGCCCGTAAAGATGCCCTGCAGCTCCTCGCCGCCACGAACTATCTTCATGTAGTAATTCTTTACACCCGCATCGGTCTTCATGCCCTTGTTTTCGAAGCGGATTCCACCCACGAAACCCCAGTTTCCGGAGAGTGGGTGATAGGCATCCACGCCCAGACAGAAGTTAGGGCGAAGGGTGTAGCTGTGAAGCGTGCGGATGGTGGCAGGCATACCGATAGGGGCAGTGCCGCCCAGGTTATACGCCACGCGTGCCTGATACTCATAGCCGTGGAGATATTTGTTCCAGGCACTATTCTTGTCTCCTGCCCATGAAGCAGCGCTGCATGCCAGCAGGAGTGCCAGTACTGTTATCTTTTTCATTTTTCTTCTTATTTGCAAATCAGTTTGAAACTATCCACCCAGAGGGTACTGCCTACGGCTCCCAGGAAGTTGGCACCATCAGAACTGGATGAGCAGACGATGGCAAGACTGTAGCCGCCATTCTTCAGCTTCACGGGGTCGATGGTCTTGCCGTAGGATTGATAATCGAAATCTACGCTGAAGTGATGCCATTCCGGTGTGTTTCCGATGGCAGTCTTTCCGTTGTCGTCGCGGGCTTCTCCTACCAGTGCGAGAGCTATTATCTGCTTGCTGCTCTGTATGTTATCGCCATAGAGTACTACAGCATCTCCATTCTCGTCGATGTTCTCGTAGAGCACGGCGTAGATGGTTCCGTAGTCGTGGCGGTCCAGCTCCTTCATATCCTTGTCGGTGAATTTCTCGCCAGCCTGATACTTGTACCAGCCTTCCAGCTTCTGAGGTTTGGCACTGAAGCTGAATGGGCGACCGAACTTGGTTGCCTTCATCGCATCGCGCAGGGCATCGGTGGCATCAAACTGTCCGATGAAGAGGTTGCCGGCAGCGATAGGCTTGTGTACCATATCGGCGAGCTTGCTGGTGCGCTGGGTGGTGAGCTTCACGCCCTTGCCCTGGTAGCCGTCTTCTATCATCACGGTAGGATATTCCTCCGGTTTTGCCGAAGGGTTGCTGATCTTGAATCCCGGGTTTCCGGTTGCCCAGATGTCGAGGAGATCGCCATTCCAGTTTTCCTGCCAGTTGTAGTATCCCTTGCTGAGGTATGCGTTTTCAAAATCGAATTCCAGCTCCTTGCTCATGGTGGTCTGACCCTTCTTGATGCTCACCTGATAGGTGCGGGTCCACTGCTTGTCTTCTGATGTAACCACGTATGTAACAGGACCTTTGGAGAAATCGTGCACGCTTCCGCTTTCCGGCTGGATGGTGGCTCCCGGGGTGAGTCGGAACATCGGTGCCTGCTTCTTGAGACTGGCGAATGGCTTCATGGTGAATTCTATCTTGTCCTGGTCGCTCTGCACGTTGACGAGCGTATCCGATGCGTTTGTGAACCACAGCTTCAGCCAGCTTCCTGGGTGGATGTATGCCTGCTCGATGTCGCATTCGGCATTGAGGGGTTCATCCTTGAAACATGAACTGAGGGATAGTGCACAAACCGTTGATAAAGATAGCGTTATAAATTTTCTAAAACCCATAGTCTTCATATCCTTTCCTTTATTATATAAGAGCGCTATCTTTTTGGGGATAGCCTCTGATGATTCAAATTTCTGGTTGCAAAGTTACTCCGAAAACTTGAAAGCACCAAACATTTTTCACTTTATTTGCATATTATTTTGGTTTCTAATTATTTGTTAAATGGGGTAGGAAAAAAAGAAGACTGGGCATCCCTTTTGGAATGCTCAGTCTTGATTGAAGAGAACGTTTTGCTTACAGATCTACATCTGTACTGCCGCTGCCCTGTCCGTCGCCGGTGCCGCCTGATTCGGTATTGCCGGAGCCGCCAGTCTGGGTGTTATCGCCTGATGTGCCGCCTGATGTGCCGCCTGAAGTCTCGCCTGATGTGCCTCCGCCCGTGGTACCGCCGCCATTTTCCTCGTCTTCGATGCCGTTGTACTCGGTCATCTCTTCCATCTTGATGCCACTGAGCATCGGCTTTACTCGCTTGCCCTGGTCCATGACAGTGTAAGGTGAGTAGATGACGTACATGTTCTTGATGTTGGCTGAGGTGAACTTCTTGGCGTTTACGGCTGGGGAAGTTCTGATGCCGAGCTTGAAGCTTCCGAATTCGTCGAGCACCACCTTGTTGCCTTCGGCGATGTTGGCGGAGATCTCTGTCATCAGGGCGTTGATCACGGCCAGGATGTCCGGCTCTGTTACGGTGCATCGCTCAGTGATTTTCTTGGCGATGGCTGAGGTGTGCACCACTCTGTTCACTACTGCTCTACCGTAGATCATTCCCTTGGTAGGGGAGTTCTTGCGGTTGTTCTTCACTTTTCTGAATTTTGCCATACTCATTTAGATTTAAAGGGTTAAACATTCATTTTTTCTTTTTTTTGTCACGCAGATTTCGCAGATGACGCAGATTTTTTCTGACTAACTCTTTTTTAAGTCCCACAGATTTCACAGATTTACACAGAGCATTTCTGCTATGCGAGAAAAAATCTGCGTCATCTGCGAAATCTGCGTGACCTTATAATATTAACCTTATAATATCGCCTCGACCGCATAGGTCGCTTTCCGTCTAAAATCCGCAGAATCTGCGTTAGCTACCCATGCACGAGGTTACCCCCAGGGTGGTGGCAATCGCCGTGAGAATAGAAATCGCAATCTGGATAATGGTTTTCCATGTGTCTTTCTTCATTTTTGTATCTCCTTTCTGTTTATCATGTTATTAGAAAATTTTACATCAATACCTGCTGACGGTTCTTCCGCCGCATGGTGTAGCTTACGTGCAGCCAGCGGTGATTGCCGGGAGAGGCGCCGCGAGGCTCCAGGATCAGCTGGTCGAAGGTGCAGCTCGATTCTATGAATTTTCTGTACTTCGCCAGAATCTCCTCGTTCGGGACGAAGATGTCGGCAGCCTCGCCCAGGGTATGCTGACTGCCCGGTACGCCATGTACGGCAAGGTTGAGCTGCGGACAGCGATACCCGCTCGTGATGGTGATGATGCCGCAATGCAGACGAAGTGGTTCCAGTACCTGCTCGCACAGCATCATCAGACGGATGATGACCATGGAGCTTTGTGGAGTGTTGTCGATGCCATACTTGATGGCGGTGCCCGAGCGGAGAAACTCTCCGAGGGCGAAGTGAGTGGAGAGGAGCATCTGCTGCATCCTCTCCAGTTCTAACATTGTGTGTGTTTCCATAAGCATTAGTAATTGGTTTACGATGCAAAGATACGAAATTTTTTCGGGTTTGTCAAGGGTTTGGGGGTTACAGGGAGGGTTACATCGAGGGTTACCGCGTCAGTTTTAAAGCTTTTGCCCTTAGCGTAATTACCATCTTCTGCAATAGGGGGTGTGTCATAAGTTCATGACGTATTTTTTTCATCGGATTACGCTGAGTTATCGGATGCATTCTTGCTGTACGGATTACGCACGGAATTTATACGGAAAGCGACCTGTTCGGTCGAGGAACCGGAACTGCATGATGTATAGTCCCACAGATTTCACAGATTTACACAGATTTATTTTCTGATTAACTCTTTTTTTATGTCACGCAGATTTCGCAGATGACGCAGATTTTACTATCATACGTTTTTTTTGTCCCACAGATTTCACAGATTTACACAGATTTAGACCTGTTCGGTCTATGGGGTGACGCAGATTTTACTTCATCTAATACGCAAAAAAATCTGTGTAAATCTGTGAAATCTGTGGGACAAAAAAACGTAAAGTCGTGAAATCTGTGGGACAAAAAAACGTAATGTCGTGAAATCTGTGGGACAAAAAAACAATCAGAAAAAATCTGCGTCATCTGCGAAATCTGCGTGACCTTATAACATGTGGTTTAAGTCGCCTCGACCGAACAGGTCGCTTTCCGTTTAAATTCCGTGCGTAATCCTTGAAGCAAGAATGCCTTCCGATAATTCCGCGTAATCCGATGAATAAAAATCCGGTGAAGAGATTCCGATGAATGAAAAACGATGGATAAAATTTCTGTAGCATGAATTTTGCGTTAAATTCATTAAAAAAATGCACGGAAATGTTGGGGATTACAAATATTTTGTTACCTTTGCCCTTGATTATGAAAATATGAACTAACGATTGAGTAGATATGACACTAGTCATTTTAACCATACTGATCCTGGCCTGCGTGCTCATTGCAACTGAGAACGTGACCAAAGTAAACCGTGCTGCCGTGGCTATCTTCGCCGGAACGGTGGGATGGGTGCTGTATATATGCTTCGGTATGGACTTCGTAACTAGCGAGCATTCAGCGGATTATACCCGCTTCCTCAATTTCAGCGAAATGGAATCAACCAGTACTTCCGTGAAGTACTTCATCTCCCGACACATCTTCCTCCCACAGGTGGGTAGGGCAGCGGAGATCGTGATGTTCCTGCTCGCTACGATGACGATCGTAGAAATCCTCAACAACAACGGCTGCTTCGACTTCGTGCGCCAGTTGCTTCGCACACGCAGCAGCAAGAAGATGCTTTGGACACTCGCCATCGTTACATTCCTGATTTCCATCAATCTCGATAACCTCACCACCACCGTGATGATGCTCACCATGATGCATGGCATCATCCCGAGCAGAAGACAGAGAATGGTGTATGGAAGCGCCATCCTCGTAGCTGCCAACTGTGGCGGTGCGCTCACCGTGATTGGTAACCCGGAAGGTCTGGTACTCTGGAATTCAGGGGCTGTTACAGCCACCGTTTTCTCCTTTTCATTACTCCTCCCTTGTCTTGCAGCGTGGTTGATTCCAACCCTGCTGATGCAGCGTATGCTGCCGGAAAGAGTTGAGACAGAGTGGATTGTGATGCCTTTCCGTGGCGATGATACCCGCCTGAACAAGTGGCAGAGATTGCTGATGCTCCTCGTGGGAATCGGCGGTCTGTGGTTTATCCCTACCTTCCATAACATCACCAAGCTCAGCCCGTTCCTGGGCGCCCTGTGCGTGCTCAGCGTACTCTGGATCGTAAACGAGATCTTCAATCGCAAGCTCATGAACATGGATGCGATGGTGGAGCGTCGTACCCCTAGAGTGCTGCAATACGGTGTGATTCAGATGATTCTCTTCGTGATGGGAATGATTCTCGCCGTGGGCGTGGTGAAGGAGACGGGTGCCTTCTATGACCTCTCCAGCTGGCTGGGAACCAGTGAGTCGCACCCTAATGTATGGCTGCATGGCGTGGCTGCCGGAGTGCTGAGTACGGTGCTCGACAACTTTGCCACCGCCATGAACTTCTTCTCATTGCACGATGTGATGGGATTGGGCGACCCTACCTATGTCATGGATTCGGTGTATAATACCAATGGTCTCTACTGGCAGGTAATCGCTTACTGCGTAATGGCAGGTGGTAACGTGCTGGGCATCGGTACCATCAGCGGTCTCGCCCTGATGAAGATGGAGCACATGCGCATGGGCTGGTTCTTCCGCAATATCGGATGGAAGGCCCTCGTGGGTGGCGTGGCTGGCCTCGCTATCCTCTGGCTCTCGCACACCCTGATGGGAGGAGCCGTTTACTTAATGATTTAAACAACCATATCTGAAGAAGAAAAGAAAGAATCTGAAAACGGAAGAGATTCAGGAGATTCAAAAAGAAGAATCAGACGGAAGAGATTCTGGAGATTCAAGAGGAAGAATCAGACGGAAGAAATTCAGGAAGAATCAGACGACGAAAGAGATTCAGAAAGTTCTAAAGAAGAAAAAGGGGATGTAACACGCATCCCGGAACCAACAAGAAAGCATATTTTTTTTATTAATGTATCACTAATATATAATATAATAAGGTATATATAGTTATGGCAAAGATTAAGACTATAGGTATTTTGACTTCTGGAGGCGATGCTCCTGGTATGAACGCAGCGATCCGTGCGGTGACCCGTTCGGCTATCTACAACGGATTCACCGTGAAGGGTATCTATCGTGGTTACGATGGACTGATCAACGACGAGATTAAGACTTTCACCACTGAGAACGTGAGCGGTATCATCGGTACCGGCGGTACGATGCTGAAGACTGCACGTTCTAAGGAATTCATGACAGCAGAGGGCCGACAGAAGGCTTTCGAGAATATCCAGAAAGAGGAAATCGATGCGCTGGTTGTAATCGGTGGTAACGGTTCGCTCACCGGTGCGATGAACTTCGCAAGTGAGTTTGATGTCTGCTGCATCGGTCTGCCTGGTACTATCGACAACGACCTCTATGGCACTGACAACACCATCGGTTACGATACAACCATGAATACCATCGTAGAGTGCGTGGACCGTATCCGTGATACTGCGCAGAGCCACGAGCGTATCTTCTTCATCGAGGTGATGGGCCGTGATGCCGGATTCCTGGCACAGAACTCAGCCATCGCCAGCGGTGCAGAGGCTGCCATCATCCCGGAGGATTCTACCGATGTTGACCAGTTGGCTCAGTTCATGGAGCGCGGTATCCGCAAGTCTAAGAAGAGCTGTATCGTCATCGTGTCTGAGAGTCCTAAGTGCGGTGCGCTCTACTATGCCGACCGTGTACGCAAGGAATTCCCTGAGTTCGACGTACGTGTATCTATCCTCGGTCACCTGCAGCGTGGCGGTCGCCCATCAGCCCGCGACCGTATCCTCGCCAGCCGTACCGGTTGCGGTGCCATCGAGGCTATCATGCAGGGTCAGCGCAACGTGATGATCGGTGTCCGCAACAACGAGGTGGTTTACGTACCGCTTTCAGAGGCCATCCGTTCAGACAAGCCATTCGACCGCAAGCTGATCAAGGTATTGGATGAGTTGAGCATCTAATGTCGTTATCGGCATTATCAATAGTAAATGTATCAAAAGCAAAAATGGTTTAAACGGAACTAAAAATGTTTTAAAAAGGAGCAGAATACAAATAAAACTTCCGAAAAATTTGCAGCTTCCGTAAATTGTTGTTACTTTTGCAGTCGTATAATAAAAAAATAAACTTTTAAACTAATAAGCTTATGTCACAAGTAAGTGGACGCATCTCGCAGATTATCGGTCCGGTTATCGACGTATATTTCGATACCAAGGGCGAGAACCCTGAGAAGGTGCTTCCTAAAATTCACGAAGCTCTGAAGGTGAAACGCCCAGACGGACGCGACCTGGTCATCGAGGTGCAGCAGCACATCGGTGAGGACACGGTTCGCTGTGTCGCCATGGACAACACCGACGGCTTGCAGCGTGGCTTGGAAGTTGCCGTAACAGGCAACCCAATCATGATGCCTGCCGGAGAGCAGATCAAGGGCCGTATGATGAATGTAATCGGACAGCCTATTGATGGTATGAACGAATTGGACATGAAGGGTGCTTATCCTATCCATCGTGAGGCTCCGAAGTTTGACGAGCTCTCTACGCACAAGGAGATGCTTGCCACCGGTATCAAGGTGATCGACCTGCTCGAGCCTTACATGAAGGGTGGTAAGATTGGTCTCTTCGGCGGTGCTGGTGTAGGTAAGACGGTGCTCATCATGGAGTTGATTAACAACATTGCCAAGGGACATAACGGTTATTCCGTATTCGCTGGTGTAGGTGAGCGTACCCGTGAGGGTAACGACTTGATTCGAGATATGCTCGAGTCTGGCGTTATCAAGTATGGCGAGAAGTTCCGTAAAGCGATGGAAGAAGGTAAGTGGGACCTCTCACTCGTTGACCCTGAGGAGCTTGCCAAGAGTCAGGCTACCCTGGTGTATGGTCAGATGAATGAGCCACCTGGGGCACGTGCTTCAGTAGCGCTTTCAGGTTTGACTGTTGCCGAGGAGTTCCGTGACCACGGAGGCAAGAACGGTGAGGCTGCCGACATCATGTTCTTCATCGATAACATCTTCCGTTTCACCCAGGCTGGTTCTGAGGTATCTGCGCTCTTGGGCCGTATGCCATCAGCCGTAGGTTATCAGCCAACACTGGCTTCTGAGATGGGTGCCATGCAGGAGCGAATCACTTCTACCAAGAATGGTTCCATCACCTCTGTACAGGCCGTTTATGTGCCTGCCGATGACTTGACCGACCCTGCTCCAGCCACCACCTTTACTCACCTGGATGCCACCACAGAGCTTTCGCGTAAGATTGCATCTCTGGGTATCTATCCTGCCGTAGACCCACTGGGTTCTACCTCTCGTATCCTCGACCCACTGATTGTGGGCAAGGCTCACTACGACTGTGCACAGCGAGTAAAGCAGTTGCTGCAGCGTTACAACGAGTTGCAGGATATCATCGCCATCCTCGGTATGGATGAGCTCTCTGATGAGGATAAGTTGACCGTGAACCGTGCACGCCGTGTACAGCGTTTCCTGAGTCAGCCATTCACCGTAGCAGAGCAGTTCACCGGTTTGAAGGGTGTGATGGTACCTATCGAAGAGACTATCAAGGGCTTCAACGCCATCCTCGACGGCGAGGTGGATGACCTGCCAGAGCAGGCATTCCTCAACGTAGGTACTATCGAGGATGCGAAGGAGAAGGCTAAGCAGTTGCTCGCAGCAGCACAGGCGTAGTCTTTAGTGAAGAGTGAAGAACGAAGAACGAAGAATGAAGAGTGAAGAACGAAGAATGAAGAGTGAAGAATTCAATAGCTTTGCTAATCATAAAGTTCAAAGTTCAAAGTTCAAAGTTCAAAGTTCGTAGTTCAAAGTTCAAAATTCAAAGTTAAAGATTATGTTAAAGCTAAAGATAGTATCTCCTGAGAAAGTAGTCTTCCAGGGTGAGGTAGAGAGCGTATTGGTTCCGGGAACCCTCGGCTCGTTCGAGATTCTCAAAGATCACGCGCCTATCATCTCTTCGCTCGAAGTGGGCAAGGTGGAATACACCACCAGGGAAGGCAAGCAGGCAATGAACATCAAGGGCGGATTCGTGGAATGTAAGAAAAACGAAGTAAGCCTCTGCGTAGAAGTATAAAATTAAGAATTCATAATTCTCAATATTGACAAGACAGAACAATGGAAAAAGATGAAAAGATGCGCTTGCAGGCTATCAGGCAGGCAGGTATCAAGTACAAGCAGATTTCCCTGTGGCTCACAGCTCTCATGGCTCTTGCCATCCTCTTCAGCTGCAGAATCTCTGCACAATGCGATGATATCATTGCCCAGGTGGTTAACCCGCTGATAGTGAGTGCAATATTCTCGCTCGTTGCAAGTACTGCTTATGGCGAAGCTTGGAAGGCTGTGGCTAAATCATCTCCCGCCAATCTCGCCAAGTTCTATCTGGCGGCACTGGTCTTGAAGCTGATGGCTGGTACGCTGGTGTTCCTCATCTACGTGCTGGTATGCGACAGGCAGAACATCCTGGGATTCACCGTCATCTTCGCCCTGTTCTATGTCATGCTTCTCGTGTTCGACTGCATCTACTTCGCTCGGGTAGAGAAAAAGAACCGTCTTTCATAAGCGGTTCTGAAACAAATAATTAATAAACAAAAGTAAGAATTAAAGAATATGAAACATCTCAAGCAATTCCTCTTGATGGCGATGCTGC
>ENA-OPCK01000998-OPCK01000998.1-human-gut-metagenome-genome-assembly--contig:-NODE-998-length-11785-cov-5.095652_pt1 | contig 11785 bp, 11 predicted proteins | sample MGYA00241249_ERZ501478 | MGnify/ENA primary metagenome ERZ501478 (study PRJEB25962, sample SAMEA2042629) | human gut metagenome | biome: human gut; feature: human-associated habitat; material: faeces...
AGGAGTTTCTAAAGACTTACAGAAGTGAGGTGACGAAGAGTATGCAGTTAAATTATGAATTTGACAGGCAGCTTGAGCTTGAAAGAGCTGATGCTATCGAGGAAGGCTTAGAACAAGGAATAAAGCAAGGCTTAGAACAAGGCTTAGAACAAGGTATAGAAAAAGGTGCAAATAAGATGTTGTTTACTCTGGTAACAAAGGGCAAGCTCGATATTGATACTGCAGCAGAGGAAGCCGGTGTCAGTGTCAGTGAGTTTGAAAAATTAATGAGAGAAGCAGGCTATAAGGTGCCGGAGACTGTGTAGCATCAGGCAGGAATAATTTATCAAAATGTAAATAGTAAAATCCGCTAACCATTGTATTTGGTATAGCGGATTTTTTGTGCCAAAAAGTATCACATCCGACTGTTATCGCATGAAAAACGCTTGCGGTACTCCTTTCCGTCTACAGTATATGTGTATCTGGCAGCCCAGTAGCTGTAAGCGGATTGTGAATTATTGACAACGAGCCTCTTTGCATCCTCCTTCACAATCATGCCTCTCGCCACATGTCCGCGCTCCTTTGCAAGTGCTATCTTGCGCTGTAAACCAATATTTAGTTTGCAGAAAAACTTAAAATCTATGATGTATAGTGGTATTAGTGAAAGCACACCCACATTTACCTGCCACGGGTAGCTTGCGATAGCCTTAAAAACTTCTGAAAAAGTGTCCATTGAAAATCCCATTTCTTTATATGCTGCATTTGAAAATATGGTATGGGAATATTATAGAAATAAGGAAGGGAATTGGCAATGGAAAATTATTTTTTATTTATATTGTCTTTGATTTTATCATCATCTTTTGTCATTTCAAGGTAAAACTCAGCTAGTTTCATAGCATTTTCCATCTGTTTTTTATCATAGCTATCATAGAGTCTGTTAAATGTCATTTGCAAAGGGTCGCAATTAGGATCATCCCCGAAAACAAGATAATCGAGAGTGACATCTGTGAATTTTGCTATATGGATAAGTAAGTCAAGATTAGGAACTCGCTTTCCGGACTCTATAAGGGCCAGATATGAAGGTGAGATGTATAACATATCAGCAAAATAAGATTGTGTTTTATTTCTTTTAAAACGTAGTTTACGTATGCGCTCACCAAGTTCTTTTGGATTTAGAATAATATTGTTCATATAAACCTCCCATATTATAATTTCAATTAGTAAAAATTATTATGACTAATTGTAGCTGAATTATGAAAAATTAAATTACGCACTGAAAATCAGAAATTAACATATGGAAAATTGTGAATATTGAATAAAAAGAACATTGATAGTATATAAAATATCTGTGTCAAAATATTATAAAAATATTAACTATAGGTAAAAGATGTATTGACACATAGTAATGAAAGTGGCAAAATATAGGCAAAAGAGGACTTAAGATGAAGGTGGTTGTGCTATGAAGATTAAGGTTGCATTGCTTGATAAAGATAAAGAGTACTTGGATAGGCTTACAGGAGTATTTAATACAAAGTATGCTGATAAATTAGAGGTTTATTCATTTACAGATGAAAAAAACGCAATAGAATCGGTAAAAGAGTACAGAATAGATGTATTAATAGCTGAAGAAGATTTTAATATTGATAAATCTGAATTCAAGAGAAATTGTGGACTTGCCTATTTTACAGGGACACCCGGTATAGAGTTAATAAAGGATGAAATTGCCATATGCAAGTATCAGCGTGTTGACGTTATATTTAAGCAGATACTTGGGGTATATTCTGATATGGCTGCAAATGTGGCTACTATCAGCGGAGAAAATGATAAGAGCAGTGTGGTTATTTTTACATCACCATGTGGTGGGGTTGGAACATCGACTGTTGCAGCAGCATGTGCGATAGCACATGCGAATATGGGGAAAAAGGTATTTTATTTAAATTTAGAACAGTGTGGCACAACAGATGTTTTCTTTCAGGCAGAAGGAAATGCCACTATGAGTGATGTTATATATTCGCTTAAGAGCAGAAAGGCAAATCTGTTATTGAAGCTTGAAAGCTGTATAAAGCAAAGCCAGGAAGGAGTGTCATACTTTTCGTCTACAAAGGTGGCACTCGATATATTGGAAATTTCATATGCAGATATTGATACTTTGATAGGCAATATACAGGGAATGGACAATTATGATGAGATTATTGTAGATTTACCATTTTCTTTGGAAATAGGAAAATTAAAGCTCCTCTCAAAGGCTTGGAGAATTATAGTTGTAAATGATGGCAGTCAGCTGTCAAATTATAAATTTATGAGAGCATATGAGTCAGTTGTTTTATTAGAACAAAATGATGATATAAATATTATCCGAAACATGAATATGATATACAACAAGTTTAGTAATAAGAACTCAGAGATGCTATCAAATATTTCTATTAAGACTATTGGCGGAGCACCACGATATGAACATGCTACAGTCAGACAGATAATAGAAGCATTGACCAAGATGGAATTTTTTGAAGAAATCTTGCAATAGAGGGAATGTATATGCAGATTAATGAAGAAGAGCTTGTTGATGACATAAAACGTTTTGTAAGTGAAAATGTATCCTTGAGCAAAATATCAGATGAAGAACTTGCGGAAAGAATAGATCAGATAGTTACAGACAGGCTTAAGGATATTTACTGTCCTATTGAGACAAAGGTATCAATATCACAGCAGGTATATAGCTCTATAAGAGGATTTGGCTTATTAGATTCGATTATCAGTGATGATTCAATTACAGAGGTTATGATTAATGGACCTGAAAAGATTTTTATTGAGAAAAAAGGACGACTTACACGCCTTGATAAGAAGTTTGAGAGTCAGAGAAAGCTGGAGGATGTCATACAAAGAATTGTAGGATTGGCAGGACGAGAAGTGAATCAGGCTAATCCCATATGTGATACCAGGCTTCCGGATGGCTCGCGTGTGAATGTGGTATTGCCTCCGATTGCTTTATGTGGTCCAACGATTACTATTCGTAAGTTTTCAAAAGAACCAATGACTATAAATAAGCTGATAGAATATGGTTCTATAACACAGGAAATAGCAGATAAGCTGGAACTTTTGGTGAAAGCCAAATACAATATTTTTATTAGTGGTGGTACAGGCTCCGGAAAAACAACATTTCTTAATGCTCTTTCCAATTTTATTCCTAAGGATGAAAGAATTATTACAATTGAGGATTCAGCAGAGCTTCAGATTACAGGAATTGATAATCTGGTTAGTCTGGAGACTAGAAATGCAAATGCTTCAGGTGCCGGGCAGGTTACAATAAGAGACTTAATTAAATCATCTCTTCGAATGCGTCCTGAAAGGATAATAGTAGGCGAGTGTCGAGGAGGAGAAGCTCTTGATATGCTTCAGGCTATGAATACAGGACATGACGGCTCGTTGTCTACAGGACATGCTAACTCTACTGAGGATATGCTCAGCCGACTCGAGACAATGGTGCTGCAGGGGGCTGATGGACTTCCTCTTGAGGCAATAAAGCAGCAGATTGCATCGGCAGTTGATATTATAATTCATTTATCAAGACTTAGGGATAAAAGCAGAAAGACCATGGCTATAACAGAAGTAGTTGGCATCAAAAATGGAGAGATAGAGTTAAACCCACTGTATGAGTTTAAAGAGGATGAAAACAGCACAATGGATAAGGTATCAGGAAGACTGGTCAGAACCGGCAATCCATTGAAGAACGACTACAAGCTTAAGCTGTCAGGTATAAAAACAGCCATATAGGTGAATTTATGAAGAAAAAAAACAAAGAGAAAAAAGTTCTGGAACCACAATACTATACATCACGGATAAATACAAGTACATATAATTACAAGGTCTATTATATGTCTGTTCCAGAGAAAATTATCAATGTACTTATTGCATTTGTGATAGGAGCGTGCATCGGATATTTATTCTATGGAGGTATAGGAAAAGATGAATATGGGCAGGCAACTACAGTTACATATTGTTTAAATGTAATTATTCCGGTAATAGTTGGCGTTATAGCTGTTAAATTGTATATTCCGGTCAGGATACAGTCTATTATTAAGAAACAGAAAAATCAGCTTAATAAACAGTTTAGAGATATGTTAGAGGCACTTAGTACATCTCTGGGAGCCGGTAAAAATGTTGTAGATTCATTCAGAAGTGTGTATGACGATATGAAGATGCAGTATGAGGATGGGGCTTATATTATTAGCGAACTGGAGCTTTTATTGTCAGGTATGGATAATAATATTGATATTGAAGACCTACTTCTTGATTTTGGGGAAAGAAGCGGCAATGAGGATATAGAGAGTTTCGCCAAGGTTTTTCAGATATGTTATAGGAAGGGCGGAAATATCAAGGATACAGTCAGGTCTACATATGAAATTTTGAATGACAAAATGGAGATAGCAGAGGATATAGAAACCGTTGTTACAGCAAACAAAACAGAGCAGAATGTGATGCTTATCATGCCGATAGGTCTTATTGGAATGATGAAGCTGATGAGTCCGGATTTTGCTGAGAATTTTGTGTCTCCATCAGGCATCATGGCGACAACAGTTGCGGTAATCATATTTGTGGCAGCATATTTTATAGGAAGAAAAGTATTGGAGATAAAGATTTAGTTATGTTTGGAATATTAGATTATATATGCTGGATATTAGGCTTGATATTTACAATTTTTTGGATATTCCTGTTTTGTAAAGGAAAGAAAAATGCCACACTTTTTCAAGGGTTGGATGAGAAAGAATATCCTTTAAAGGATATTTATTTTGTGGGATATGAACTGCTTGAACTCATTAAGTATAATTATCGAACCAAATACGACAGAAGGCTAAGGAAAGAGATATCGGTGCTCAAGGATGGCAAGTATGCTGATTACTATATCAGAGTCACCAGAGCACAGCAGGTTACTTTAGGGTATACATTATTTACCATGTCATTTGCCATGTATGGGCTGGCAGGAAGTATGGCAGCTGTTACGATATTTATAATGTTCGCCTTTGTGGCATTTTACTATTATGGAACATCAGCCAGTGACAAGATTAAGAAACGTTCAGAGGAACTGCTGTCCGACTTCTCAAATGTTGTATCAAAGCTTGCCCTTCTGACTAATGCAGGTCTTATCATGAGGGATGCATGGGCAGATGTAGCTTATAATGGCGATACTACATTATATAAAGAAATGCAGATATCAGTTGACGAGATGAAAAATGGAGTCTCTGAGACTGAAGCTATATATCATTTTGGAAACAGATGTATCATACCTGAGATAAAAAAATTTGCATCTACTATCATACAGGGCATCGAAAAGGGAAACAGTGAGCTGACGGCTCTTTTACAGGAGCAGAGTGCAGAAATCTGGAACCTTAAGAGACAGTTGGTAAAAAGAGAGGGAGAGAAGGCATCAAGCAAGCTTCTCATCCCAATGTTTCTTATGTTTATGGGAATCCTGATTATGGTTATTGTCCCGATATTTACAAACATTGGAGCTTAGGTAGAGAATCAGAGTAATCTGATTGTTTATAGATTTCACGAAAGGAGGAAACGTTTATGTGGTTATTAATGAATGATTTAGGACTTAAGGCAAGGCTTGCATTTAGTAAGTTCATGTGCGATGAAGAGGGAGATGTAAATATCGTCTCTATAGTTGTCCTTATCGGAATAGCTGTATTACTTGCTGTATTCTTTAAAGGACAGATTATGGATCTGTTGACAAATCTGTTTGGTACAATAACAGAAAAAGCTAATAGTGCAGTATCTGGAGAATAACAGACAATTAGAAAGCTTTTTGGGTATATATCTTTTGATATATACCCAAAATAATTCGAATGTGAGTGAAAATTATGAAAAGACTTTTAGATGAAAGAGGAGCATTGATAGTGGAGGCTTCTATTGTGTTTCCAACAATGTTTCTGGCTATATTTTTTATGCTGTTTGTAGGAAATGCATATACGCAGAAATGCAAGGTGGAGGATATGGTGGTATCAGCGGTGCTTGAAGGTGCTGCAAAGTGTGCCGACCCTATGCTTGATGATATTGAGTCTGGCAGCATACCGGATTTTAATTCAGTTAGTCTGAAGCCATATAGATACCTTACAGGAAGTCTCAGAGATACTGAGGGCGATATAGAGAGTGAGATAAATAAAAATGTGGGAAAGATAGGCACCGGATTTTTTACAGGGATGAAGCCGAGTATTTCCATTGACAGACTTAAGTTTGAAAGTAAAGTGATATATTCAAAGGTAAATGTGGATGTATCCTATAAGATAAAAATGCCAATCAGGTTATTGGGACAGGATGAGTTTACCAATATATCGTATGCCACTCATACTGATGTGCCGGTATCTGATGTGCCGGAGTTTATCCGGACTGTAGATTTCGCAGAGGATCTTGTACAGAGATATACAAATCATGATATCTCTGAGCCGGCAGGCAAACTGGCAGATAAGATAACTGAGTGGACGAGTAAATAGGAGTTATGAATATGTATGGATTTAGTAAAAGAGAGCGAGGTGCTGTGTCAGTATTTCTCGTAATCATTCTGGTGCCGTGTATGCTGGTGGCCAGTATATTTGTGGATGTGGGCAGAGTGTACCTGTCCAAGTCTATGGCTGAATCGGCAGCTGATATGGCACTCAATTCACTTATGACACATTATGATGCTGATTTGAATGACTGGTATGGCATGGTAGCTTCCTGCCAGAATATAGATGAATTCTATGATGCTTCAATAAAGTGCTACAAGAATGCACTCAAATCACAGAATTTGTCTAAGGATGAGATGAACACATTGGTAGGAGAGTTCAGCGCTATGATAGGTGCTGATTCAAAAGCCAGTGACTATCTCAGGGTAACGGATGACGGCGATGACTCAACTACTATAAAAGCCGTAGATGGTGCCAATCTGGCTAATGCCACTATGCTTAAATCGCAGATAGTGGACTTCATGAAATACAGAGCACCTATAGCTATCACACAGACTGCCATCGATAAAATAAAGAATAAGAGTATTCCCGGTATAGATGATGTCTTAAAAAGTGATGAGAATAAACCGCTGGTGGAGAAAAAACAGGATTATTGTGAAGCTGACGAGAAGCTGATGCGTGACAGCTACAATACATATAAGTATCTGTTTGACAATTATTCTAATGGGAATCCACAGCCAAGCAATTCATTGCTCACAGGTACACGTGATGCCATGCAAACAGCCAGAGAACAGTATCGTGAGCTGAATAAGCTGATGATTACCAATCTGTATAACACATCGGCTCTTGTGGTTTTTAACAGGGCACAGGTGCCACTGAATCAGTATAATTACACAAAAAGCTCTACAAAATGCTATAAAGCTAAGTATGATGGCAAGACATATTATGTAAACTGCCATTCAAGAAAAGACGATGATACATATTACATAGATGGCACCGAACTGACAAAACAGTTTGACGATATCTCTAAGAAAATAAAGGCATTTGACAAAGCAAAGAATGATTTCACCAATGCTGTGAACAATAGCATATCGTATTCATCCGGTGTTACAAATGACATACAGTATTGGAAGCATGCTGCAGATGCCTACAGTGTCACGGTAAGTGGCAGTGATGATTATCGAACTAATCTGAATAAGAAAGCAGATGAAATGATAAAGAGCTACTGTGCACTCAATGCCATGATGCAGTGTACTCCGGGAAATGACTTACCTGATGACTATGATACTACATACAAATCATATAAGAAACAGGTGGAGAACAGACAGACAAAATATCTGACAGCAGGGGTGACAAATGGCAGTGACAGCTATCTCGTATTAGTAAACAGGCTTGAGAGTATATCAAGCAATAATATATATAATATAGAAGCAACGTCATTGACATTAAGCGATAGAAGTACTATATTTGTAAATAGAATTGCTGATATATCAACGAATCTGATTGAAAAAAGAAACACTCTGCAGCACTATTCAGATGTATTAAACATAGCGATAAACGGAGATTCGAGTAAGGATATAGAGTCACTTGAGACACTGAAGCAGGATGCAGCAGATTATGCAAAAAAACTCAATGATTGGAGTAATCAGGCAGATGGCACTGATTCAGACCTTGCAGAAGGTGACAGAGATGAAATCGCAGATATTAAGGCCAGCGAAGCAGCCGGAAATATAACTGAACAGTCAATTATAGATTTAGAAAACAGACTTAAGAATATAAAGTCACAGATTGATTCGATGATAGCAGCTATAGATAGCTTCAAATATGGTGATCAGAAGGTAAAGGATATATCTACATATGATCAGTTCAAAAATGCAGGCTCTATGGTTATTACTGAAAGCGAGATAAATAAAAGGACTACGAATTCAGAGCTTTCAAGCTATGCGGATTCTACATTTTCATCATTGTTCTCACCACAGGGAACAGGAACCGAGGGTCTTGCGAGCATAAATAGCAATGATGACCATAATTTACTGCTTGATGTCGCTAACTCAAAGACAGTTGCAATACCTGGGGTGTATCAGTTTTGGCGAGAACAGTTTAAATCAGCTAGTGAAGATGAAATAAAGAAATATGATGATGAAAAGGGAAAAGCCACAGACAGTCAGGAAAAAACAAAAGAAAATGCTAAGAATAGAAAAAATCCACACGAAGATGCAGAGAATATAGCACGGGAGATTGACACAATAAATAAAACATTTGGAAATACAACATTTTTCAATAGCTTTGTCAGTCTATTAAAAAATCTGACAGGTGGAAATTTTGAAAGTATTCGAGATAACTTATATTTGTCTACTTATATAATGGAAATGTTGTCTTACTCTACTATAGATAATGAGGGAAGGTATGACATTTTAAAAGACCAGGGTTTTGATGTGTCCACATTGACAAAAGAAAATATGGATGATAAATATAATTCTGTAAATGATAAGTGGAATAGTGATGAATATAAGGATTACTTTAATAAATCACTTACCAATAAGAGGCTTTGTAAGGAAAACAATGCTGCATATGGTTGTGAATTAGAGTACATTTTGTATGGTCAAGAAAATAATAATGAGAATATAAATGCGGCATATGGACAGATATATGAGATTAGATATGTGTTGAATCTGCTCTCTGCTTTTGAAAATTTTTGGAATTATGATAGCGCTACGGGAAAAATGATTAATACTGTTGCAAAAACTATTTCTCTTGCAACTGGTAGTGTTGTTCCTGCTGTGGCAATAAAAGCTGTATTGATTGCCTTGATAACGGTTTTTGAGACTGCTAATGATATGAATAGGCTTGAGGCAGGCTTTATGGTAGAACTGTATAAAAGTGAGGCAAAATTATGGCAGGTATCATTAGATTTTGGAGAGAAAACTGAAATCGGAGAAAAAAGTATTTCTGGCATGCTAAATTCTATACAAACTAAATTTGGCAATTATACAAATTCATGTGAAAATGGATTACGCTACAGCGATTATTTATGTATTTTTATAGTGTGTGGCATGCAGTCCGACATTGGAGAATCAATGACACTTAGATGTGCGGATGTAGTTCAGGCGAATATGAGAAAGATAACGAATGATGATGACTACAAACTGGAAAACTCAAAGACTTATTTTGAGCTTGATTCAAAACTGAAAGTAGATCCGTTACTAATTACACTGCCACTATATAGTGATTATACAGATTTGTATGATAGCAGCAGTACTGACTGGTGCACATATAATATAAAAACAATCAGAGGTTATTAAAGGAGAAAAAAATGAAAAAGAGACTATTAATTCTAGGAATGATTTTTACAATGGCTGTGTCATCAGCGGGCTGTGGTAGTTCGTCATCAGACAATGCTGGTAAGACAGAACAACCAAAACAAACAGCTACAGTTCAGGACAGTCAGAAGGATACATCTTCAAGTGATAAGTCTGATGATAAGAATGATACTAATTATAAATCAGCAGATGAAATCACAATGGATGATTTGATGAGCCATGATGAGACTCCTGCAGAAGATTTTGAGTTCAATGACAGCACAGATAACATCATAATAGAGAAGTATGTTGGTAAGGATCCAATCGTGGTTATTCCTGATGAAATAGATGGAAAGAAGGTTGTTGGATTTCATGATACTTTTACGAATGATAAAAATATTATAGCAGTTCGAATAGGTGATAATATTACAGAAATAGACCGATATGCATTTGGAAATGCAGAAAATTTGAAATATCTGGTGTTAGGGGAATCTGTGAAGAGTATAGATGGAGGAAATTTCTTTGGAACAAACTTAAAGGAATTGATTCTTAATGATGGGTTGGAAAGAATAGGTGAAGATGAATTTACATATATTGTAGATCCGCCATTAGATAACAGTGGTATGGATTTAAAAATACCTGAGAGCGTTACAGAACTCCATGTTTCTGATTTTAATCTCATTGGTAAACCGGGTTCATATGCTGAACAATATGCAAAAGAACATGCAGATAGCCGTGTTACCTTCACAGCAGAATAATTTACAATATGTCAATTAATTAAATATTAATACCATCATAGGAAGTCGCAAACTATACTTGGTAATCAAAATTTTGAGTGTTTGCCAAAGTTTATGAGGGGCAGTTGCGAGAAACTGCCCCTCCTTTTTGGAAATATAAGTTTTTGAAACGTCAAAGATAACTAAGGATGGTAGCTACAAACTGGAAAACTCAAAAACTTATTTTGAGCTTGATTCAAAACTGAAAGTAGATCCGTTACTAATTACACTGCCACTATATAGTGATTATACAGATTTGTATGATAGCAGCAGTACTGACTGGTGCACATATAATATAAAAACAATCAGAGGTTATTAAAGGAGAAAAAAATGAAAAAGAGACTATTAATTCTAGGAATGATTTTTACAATGGCTGTGTCATCAGCGGGCTGTGGTAGTTCGTCATCAGACAATGCTGGTAAGACAGAACAACCAAAACAAACAGCTACAGTTCAGGACAGTCAGAAGGATACATCTTCAAGTGATAAGTCTGATGATAAGAATGATACTAATTATAAATCAGCAGATGAAATCACAATGGATGATTTGATGAGCCATGATGAGACTCCGGCAGAAGATTTTGAGTTCAATGACAGCACAGATAACATCACAATAGAGAAGTATGTTGGTAAGGATCCAATAGTGGTTATACCTGATGAAATTGATGGAAAGAAAGTTGTTGGATTTGAATCTGCTTTTACACTTAATAATAATATAGTTGCAGTGAAAATAGGAAACAATGTTCAGGAAGTTGAAAAATCAGCTTTCTCAGGATGTAAAAAATTAAAATATGTGGTAATGGGAGATTCTGTAAAAACAATAGGTGGCAGAATGTTTGCTCAAACAAATCTTCAGGAGTTGGTACTGAATGATGGGTTACAAAAAATTGGACAAGATGATAGTAACAATGTTTTTGCGCCTCCATCAAGCAACTGTGGAATGGATTTAAAAATTCCCGAAAGTGTTACCGAATTGCATGTTTCTGAATTCAATCTTATTGGAAAATCGGGCTCTTATGCTGAACAGTATGCAAATGAACATGCCGATGCAGGGGTTACATTCACAGCAGAATAATTTACAATATGTCAATTAATTAAATATTAATACTATCATAGGAAGTCGCCATGCTATATTAGTAGTGTGGTGGCTTTTTTTTGTTAAAAAAGAAAATTATTAAATTGTAATGAGTAAATATTATTATTACATTAACAAATAGTAAAGTAATTATTGACAGCTTAATTGTAATCCAAGATTCCATACCCGCTATCTTGGATAAGTGTAAAAGTTA
>ENA-OPCK01000999-OPCK01000999.1-human-gut-metagenome-genome-assembly--contig:-NODE-999-length-11783-cov-3.218196_pt1 | contig 11783 bp, 8 predicted proteins | sample MGYA00241249_ERZ501478 | MGnify/ENA primary metagenome ERZ501478 (study PRJEB25962, sample SAMEA2042629) | human gut metagenome | biome: human gut; feature: human-associated habitat; material: faeces...
TAATGCCTTTTAAGTTTCATTGAAAAATATTACTTTAGCTCTATTTTGCCTTCAGTAAAATCTATTTCCTGCTCAATGTTTTTCCAATTGATGCTTACTTGTTCCACGTTTGAGCCACTTATAGTGTGCATCTCTGGTTATCCCAGCTGTTCTGCACAGTTCACTGATTGACCAGCCGTATTCCTCGTTCAGTTCTCTGATGGCCTTCTGCCTGATTCCTTTTTCGCCTCTCTGTTGCTTATTTCGACTAATTTTTTTTGCGAAGGCTATCTCCATTTCCTGCTGATGAAGTCTGGCCTCGAGAAGTTTGTTTTCCCTCTTCAACCGGTCCATTTCAGTGAATTTTGATTCCGGTTTGTTCTTTCCTCTGCGGTCACGCAGCGATTCCGGATTATTGCCGCTTTCGGTGTACTTCCGATACCATCCGTAGACCTGACTGTAGTTGACATTGTAATGTTCAGCCGCCCATTTGTAGTCAACATTGTGTCTTATAAGCTGTTCAATGATTTCCAGCCGTTCATCAAAAGTTGTTTTTCTGCCTTTCATTCCTGAATCTCGCTTTCCGGATCTGCAATCCTCTAAGATAGATTCATTATACTCTATAATCGACTTGTCTGGGTACGGTCTCTCATTCTGTGTCTGACGGATGTCTGGCTAAAGCAAAAATGCGTATGATTCATAAAAGATGCTATGAATCATACGCGTTTTAAATTTAAAACAGAGTTTTCCCAGCCTCTTTTTTGTCCGGCTGACTCCGAATTTGAACTTGATAATCTGCTTTTGTTCAGTCACAGCCGAATGTCATTAGAAACATGCGGTTGTTTTTTTATGTATCATCAGTTTCAAGGCACTGCATTTCATCTGTGAAAAGCTTCCGGATCACAAGTCAGTTTCTCATCTTTCTGAAATCAGTCGGGCTGCATCCTCTTGACTTGCGGAATGCCTTCGAAAATGTGAAGCTGTCACCGTATCCGATTGAATCAGCGATGTTCTGAATGCTTCTGTCGGTGTCTTTGAGCAGGTGTTCTGCTTCCTCCATGCGGATTTCAGTCAGGAACTTCTGAGGGGATGATCCCGCAAATTTTTTGAAGAGGCTGTAGAGGTAGCTTCGTGAAACGGACATCCCGCGGCATACGTCAAGGATGGAGCAGCCTGTGTCGTAGTTGTCCCTCATGTACTCCACCGCAAGCCGGAACTGGGTTCGTGAGTTGGTTTTTCTGGTGACTTCTGCTGGAAACTCGGACAGCAGGTCATGGAACATTTTGTAAAGCAGGGATTCGGTCAGCAGGTTGTTCTTCATGTTGTGCGGCAAATGCAGCGATTCGTACAGCCTGGACAGGCTGTTTTTAAATTCAGTGTCCTGAATCTGGCGCAGGTGATTTTTTTCTGAAATGCTTGAAGCGGCGAAGATTTCACCGGTCCTGATACCTGAAAGTCCGATCCAGCTGTATTCCCACGGGTCCTTTTCATCAGCCTGATAGAAGCAGGGGACGCCTTTAGGTAAAATGAAGCAGTCTCCCTGTTTCAGTTTGACCAAGGGACTGCCGGCTGACGAAAATATTCCGCATCCCTTCCTGATATAATGAATAACGTAGTTTTCGCGGATGTTATTTCCCTTGAAGATGTAGTTTGGTTCGCAGCATTCAAGACCGTAGAAGATGATTCCGTTTTCGATGCTGCTGCTCTGCAGATCGCGATATTCCTTTTCCATTTTTTCTCCAATGTTTAAATTTTCTGTCACTCAATGTCAATATTGCTTTTTATATTTGAATTTTCCTTGTCATTATAACTTTTTTTGAAAGAAGATGTCAATTTGTTCACTGAACATTATGACATCTAAAATGATTAAAAGACTATGTTGAAAAGCCTTGCATTAACGTATACTGAAGACTGTAAAGAAAGCGGATACACGAAAGGAAGGTATTTTCATGTCAAATGAAGGAAAAACAAAAATGAGCATGGGACAACGTCTTGCATACAGCTTTGGCGCATTTGGCAATGACGCATTTTACGGCCTGTTGTCAGGTTATCTGATCATGTTCATCACATCGCACTTGTTCAATTCCGGCAATCAGGCCGTTGATAACAAGATGATCAGTCTTGTGACGCTGATCATCATGGCCTTGCGCATCGTAGAACTCTTTATTGATCCATTTATTGGAAACGCAATTGACCGCACGAAGACCCGTTGGGGGCATTTCCGTCCCTGGGTCGTCGCCGGCGGGACGGTTTCTGCAGTGTTGCTGCTGTGTCTGTTTACGTCGCTTGGCAATTTGTATCAGAAAAATGCAATGCTTTATCTGGTCATCTTTGCCGTAATGTACATCACGATGGACATCTTCTATTCATTCAAGGATGTCGGTTTCTGGTCAATGCTCCCGTCGCTTACGACTGATTCGCGTGAGCGCGAAAAAACGGCAACTTTTGCGCGTTTCGGTTCAACTATCGGCGGCGGTCTCGTTGGCGTGCTCGTCATGCCGGCCGTCATCTACTTTTCAGAAAAGACGACTTCGACCGGTGATGCTCACGGCTGGTTCATGTTTGCTCTCATCATCTGCACGATTGCACTCGTTTCTGCCTGGGTGGTCGGCTGCTGCACACGTGAAGTGAACAGCGAGATTCGCGAAAACAAGGAAGATACAGTTGGTGTCATCGGCGTTTTCAAGGCAGTTGCCAAAAACGATCAGCTCCTTTGGGTCGCATTTGCGTATCTTTTCTATGGAATCGGAATCAACATTCTGGGAGCGCTTGAAGTTTACTATTTCACGTATATCATGGGGCAGCCCAAGTCGTTTTCAATTTTGTCAACAATCAACATCTTCCTGGGGATGGTTTCGGCTGCCTTGTTCCCGATTTTGTCTAAAAAATTCAGCAGAAAGACCGTATTCGGTGGTTGTCTTGTTTTCATGCTCTGCGGCATCGGAGTGTTCGCCCTTGCTGGAAACAACCTGGCACTTGTTCTGCTTGCTGCCGTAATGTTTGCATTCCCGCAGCAAATGGTTTTCTTAGTCGTTTTGATGATTATCACGGATTCTGTTGAATATGGTCAATGGAAATTAGGGCACAGAGATGAATCATTGTCGCTTTCCATTCGTCCGCTGATCGATAAATTCGGCGGTGCCGTGTCAAATGGCGTTGTCGGTCAGATCGCAATTTTGGCCGGGATGACGACTGGAGCTACTGCTTCATCGATTACTGCAGCAGGAAGAATGAATTTCAAGATGATGATGTTTGCCGTTCCGGCAGTGATGCTGATGATTTCCATCATTATCTTCATGAAGAAGATCACTCTTACGGAGGAGCGTCATGCCCAAATCGTTGCCGAACTTGAAAAGACGTGGGGCAAGGATCTTGGCATCAGTGTCAAAAACACTTCGTCGGATGAAAAGTTTTCCGTCAAGGCACCTGTTTCAGGTAATCTGATTGAGCTGAGCGAAGTAAATGACGATGTATTCTCAAAGGGTCAGGCAGGCTTGGGATTTGCCATCAGACCGAATGACGGCAGAGTGTATGCTCCATTTGATGCAACGGTCCGCCAGGTATTTTCGACAAGACATGCAGTCGGCATTGTTGCCGACAACGGCATGGCACTTCTGATTCACGTCGGACTTGGAACCGTTGCTCTCAAGGGCACGGGATTCGTAACCTATGTCGAAGAGGGACAGAGGATAAGTCAAGGCGATGAGATTCTGGAATTCTGGGATGATACAATCAGAAAGGCCGGTCTTGACGATACCGTAATCGTGACGGTGACGAACTCCGATAAGTTTGAGGACTTCACGCTGAAGCAAAAGAGCGGAGCTGAAATCAAGGCAATGGATGATGCAATGGAACTGAGAGTGAAAAAAGGTGAAGCAAAATGAATGATTTAATTGAATTTGACAGCAAACGGCAGGTCTTCCACCTGCACAACAGGAACATCTCGTACATCTTCTCGGTAGAGGAAGGCGGAACGCTCTGCCATCTTTACTTCGGCAGACGCGTGCAGGAATATCACGGCGAATTGAAGTATCCAAGGGTTGACCGCGGCTTTTCGGGCAATCTTCCCGGATCGCTTGACCGGACGTTTTCGCGTGACACGCTGCCGAAAGAGTACAGCGGAGCGGGTGAGATGGACTATCATACGCCTGCAACGATTGTTCGTCAGGAAAACGGATCGAATTCCCTGATGCTGAAATATAAAAATTACAAAATTGAAGACGGCAAGCCAAAGTTAGAAGGGCTCCCGGCAGCCTACGTTGAAAATGAAAAAGAGGCACAGACGCTGACGATTACGCTTGAAGATGAGTTGACGGGACTTGAGTACGATTTGCTTTATACTGTTTATCGTGACGTTTCCATCATCACCCGTTCCGTTAAGGTGAGAAATACAGGGAAGAAAACCGTTTTCCTGGAAAAGGTCGCCTCGCTTCAGCTTGATTTTGTCGACAGAGATTTCGATTCAATCTGCCTGCCCGGTGCTCATGCAAACGAACGCCATCTCGAGCGGTCATCGGTCGGATACGGCATTCAGAAATTCGGCAGCATCCGCGGCACGTCAAGTCATCAGATGAACCCGTTTTTGGCCCTGGCTGACAGGAAAACGGACGAATTTTCCGGAGACGTTTACGGATTTGCATTTGCATATTCCGGCAATCACTCGTTTGAAGTCGAGAAGGATCAGATTGATCAAACGCACCTGGTAATCGGAATCAACGATTATAATTTTTCCTGGAAACTGGATGCCGGTTCTGAATTTCAAACACCGGAAGTCCTCATGACTTATTCAGACCAGGGGTTGAACAAGATGAGCCAGGCCTTTCATGAAATCATCAGAGAGCGTATCGTTCGATCGAAATTCAAGCATGCCGATCGACCGATTCTTGTCAACAACTGGGAGGCAACTTACTTTGATTTCAACGAAGAAAAGCTTAAAACGATCGTTGATGAGGCTGAAAATCTCGGCATTGAAATGTTTGTTTTAGATGACGGTTGGTTCGGCCACCGCGATGACGATAATTCTTCTCTTGGTGACTGGACGGTTTACAAGAAGAAGTTTCCTTCAGGACTCGGGCATTTTGCGGATTACGTGCATGAAAAGGGGCTGAAGTTCGGTCTTTGGTTTGAACCGGAAATGATTTCCTACGATTCCGAACTCTACAGAAAGCATCCCGAATATCTGATGCAGGTTCCGGGACGCAAGCCAAGCCCTTCGAGAAACCAGTACGTGCTTGACTTGACACGAAAGGAAGTCATTGATGATCTTTTCGGACAGATCAGCAAGGTTCTCAAAGAAGGCGGCGTGGATTACGTCAAGTGGGATATGAATCGTCATCTGTCAGACGTCTATTCGGCAAGTCTTCCGAAAGACAGGCAAGGGGAGGTTTACCATCGCTATGTTTTAGGGTTATACGAACTGATGGAACGAATTACAAGTGCCTTTCCTGATGTTTTGTTTGAAGGATGCTCAGGTGGAGGCGGGCGCTTCGATGCCGGCTTTGCCTATTATATGCCGCAGATCTGGACGAGTGACAACACGGATGCCGTTTCCCGGCTGACGATTCAATACGGCACGAGTCTTGTTTATCCGATTTCCATGACGACCGCGCACGTTTCGGCAATTCCTAATCATCAAACTGGACGCAAAACGTCATTTGAAACGCGCGGCAACGCTGCAATGAGCGCAGTCTTCGGATACGAGCTTGATTTGACCAAGATGAGTCAAGAAGATAAGGATCAGGTCAAGGAACAGGTAGCTTGCTACAAGGAGATTCGAAAACTCATACAATACGGCAATTTTTACCGTTTGAAGTCGCCGGTTGAAACAAATCAATCAGCTTGGATGTTTGTTTCGGACGATAAGCGCGATGTCTGCGTCATGACTTTCCAGGTTCTCGCATTTGCGCAGCCTTGTTTGACAAAGACAAAATTATTCGGGCTTGATCCTGAGCTTGAATACGAAAATCTTGAAACACATGAAATCTTTGGCGGTGATGAGCTGATGGAACTTGGATTCTATGATCCGATTGTCCACCAGGACTACACATCAAAGATGTATCGGTTCAAGGGAATCTGATTTTGATAAACCCCGGGTCATTTTGGCTCGGGGGTTTTGTTTTGTCGGATGCAGTGCGCATGGCGGTGCGGACCCTTGGAGCCGCTGCTTACGGTAAAGAAGCCGTTTTTTGAGAAATTTCCAAGGAAATTGAGGTCATTTTCGTGAAATGCAATGCATCGTCATGCATGGCCCGGCAGATTTCAGCACGGATACTCGTTGGAATCTCTGCATTTTGTAAAAGATGATTGATTATTAGAAAAAAGTCATATTAAAATAATTATTGAAAAAGATAACGGTTTCTGTTAATGTTAATTTAACAAATATTTCAAAATGGGGGAAGAAATATGAAGAAAAGAATGTTGTTGGCAGCGTCGCTCATACTTTTTGCGGGTGGTCTTTCGGCCTGCAGCAGCGGCGATGGAAGCAAGGGTGGAAACAAGGTAAAGAATGCAGTGCACAAGGTGGTCAAGTCGAAGGAGGACAGGGCCGTTGACAATGCGCTCGAGGCCTTTGCCAAACTCAAGGGATCGAAGATCAATGACACCGTGCATGTCGATACCGTGGAGGGCGGCCGGAAGAAGAGCGTCACAATGGACATGAGCGTGGAATATCAGACGAAGCCGTTCGGTTCGAAGGCAAAGGTGATTACGACAGTGAACGGCGAAGTTTCACATTCGACGGTCATGGCCGACGGCAAGGACATGTACCTGCAGCTTTCGACTGTCTATGCGAGCGGAAAGACATACCGCAGGACGCTCAAGGGGCAGATTGGCTACAACAAGTTCGCCACGGATGCGGCGAACACGGCTCCAAAACTGCTCAAGGCCATGAAGAAGAACGGTGCAAAGATCACTGTGAAGAACGAAGGCGGCGAGACGGTCATTTCCTGTGATGCCTCGAAGAAGAAGCTGACTGACGTTCAGAAGACGGAACTCATGCGCATCACCAGTCCGATGGAGAACACGTATGCAAGCTATGAGAAGGACGAACTTGCGCGGTGGAAATTCGACGAGTGCAAGCTTGAGGTGCATATCGACTCAGACAGCAGCCAGCCGAAGAGCTACACGGCTAACGTGACTGCGGTTCGCACCGGCACCGACGGCACGAAGAGCACGCGCACGGAATCATTTGAGGCAAGGTACCTGGACGTGAACAATGCCGGCACGGTTGAAATGCCGAAGGAATACATCGATTACGACCAGAATCATACGAAGAATTAGACGGACTGCATTTATCAACGGGGGAAATTTTGATGAAAAAACGATTACTGTTGGCAGCTGCAATGATTCTTTCAGTCGGCGGACTCAGCACCTGCGGAAACGGAAGGTTGAGCGAATTCAGGGCAAGGAGCAGCGAAAAGACTGTCAAAAAGACTGAATCAAAGGAAACACAGACGCTCAAAAAGGTGCTTGCGGCACCGGAAAGTCAGGCGAGTCCGGCACAGGTAGCAGCGAAAAGACGGTCAATCAGACTGAACAGATCAAGATGTCGACAACGTACATCGACTATGATCAGAATCACACGAAGAAGTAGCACTGCATTTTTCAACAGGGGGAAGATAAATGAAAAGAAAGCTGGTAATTACGGCTGTGACTTTGCTTGTGACATGCGGACTGTCCGCCTGCGCAGGCAGCGGTAATGCAAAGAAGACAGGCAGTTCCGGAGACGTGAACGTTGACACGGAAAAGAAGGTTTCAAAAAAGGACCGGGTCTTGTCGGAAGCGGTCAGTGCCGAAGAGAAGGTCAAGAGCGCCAAGGTCGAGACAAGGTTCTTCGTCAAGCATACGAGCGGAGACCACGACAACACGGTTTCGTACAGAACGGAAACGGAATACACGGAAAAACCGGTGACGCTCAAGTCAAACGCAGCAATCCGCTTCCAGGAAGGAGCCAGGGACAACAAGTACATTCTGTACTATGACGGCAAGGATCTCTACAACACGACGATGATCGGCCTTAGTCAGGGCAGAAGCTACAGGCAGGCCATTGACAGCGCCCAGTCAAACTACAGGTTCATCGTTCAGAATCCGAACATCGCAAGGGATTATCTTAAGGTCATGAGTGACAACAAGGTCGGGTTCGATCTCAAGGACGACGGCGGCGAATATGCGCTGGTCTTCAGGGTACCGGAAAATCCTTCCGAAAGGCTTAAAAAGGAACTGCTCGAGGTTCTCGGCAGAGATGATGCCACGGCGAAGAGACTCTACAGCACGGATCTGAAGAACGTCAGCTTCACCAATGCCACGTTCAACGTTCATGTGGACCGGAAGACATATGAGCCGAAGTCGTTTGGACTTGAGATGACCACCGTCGTCGCATCTGCTTCAGGCAGAAAGTTCACGACGCTTCATTCGTTTGACGGCAAGTACTACAACGTAAACAAGGTTGAAAGTCAGAAGATGCCGTCCAGGGTGGATGAGGTGCTGAAGTAAGTGTGAGTTTGGCGTTCTGCTTGTGTCGGTTAATGCACAGGTTTTCCACATATCAGCCTGTGGAAGAATTTTTTGAAAGCATTATCCACAGGATGGAGTCCTGTGGATAATTATGAATAACTTTTGGAAGAAAAAAGCCCGGATGATTCGAAACTACGGATCTGAAGTGCAATAAAAAAGTTAGACAAAATTAAACAATTAAGCTGTCATGGCATGATTTCGGTATTCTACCGGAGTCATGCCTTTTGTTTTTAAAGAAACCCGTTCGTAATTAAAGAAATGGATGTAGTCTTGAACCATCATTTGAAATGCAGTAATGTCTTCAAATAATGGTAACCCATCCAGCAACTCAGTTTTCAGTATGTGGAAAAAGCTTTCCACTGGTGCGTTATCCAAACAATGTCCCTTACGAGACATACTTTGAACAAAGTGATTGTTAGCCAATCTTTGAGTATAGTAAGGCAACTGATACTGCCATCCCTGATCCGAATGAATCAAGGGGCAGGCATAATCAGGAAGATTCCTGATTAATTCATCCACAGTACTTGTAATTAAATCTGAATTCGGGTGCAGGCTGACCTGACATGCCAGAACTTCCTTACTGGCTTCATCAGTCATCACCGAAAGGTAAGCCCAGGTTTGATTAGCCAGACGGACCTGACTGACATCTGTATGGCACACCTGATAGGGTTTTGTCGCGCAAAAGTTCTGATGTAACCGGTTAGGAGCAAGATGACCTACGGTACCTCGATAGGACGAATACTTTCGATTTTGATGACGGTTGTAGATGGTTACCTGAATGTCCAGGTCACGCATTAGCCTCCGAACGGTATCACCAGCCAGATGAATTCCCAGACGTTCCAATTCAACTTGAATTCGTCGATAACCGGCAGTGAAACGATTTCTCATGGAATACTTCTGCGCAATAATCATCATCTGCCTTTTAACTTCATGATACTTGTCAAACTTATTACTGATGCGCTTACGTTCATCATAGTAAGTTGCCCGTTTCAACTCTAATTTAGACAGTAAGTCATTAAGCCTAAAACGTTCAGCTTTAGGCATTTGTAACTGTTCGGCCCTGATCTGGTCAAGAATCATCGTTTTCCGTCGTGCTTTGAGTTCCAGAACAGGGCCGCCGCTTTTTTTAATATGGCTGCGTCCAGACGTGCATCATACAATTCTTTCTTTAGCTTGATAATTTCAGCCTTCAGCCGCTCATTTTCGCTCAATTCTGATGATGTTGGTTTCTTTTCCGGGTGTTTTGGTGATTTCATTTGTTTTGGCTTCCTTCCCTTTTGATGAGGACGAAGAGCTTCTATACCACCCGTTTTAAATAGTGTCCTCCAATGGGATACTTGACCTGGAAGTAGATCAAACCTGGCAGCAACTTCAGCTATGGTTACCTCATGTGTTTGATAATAGTCTATCACAGCCAGTTTAAAATCGGTGTCAAATATTCTTTTATTTCTACTATGACGAATTTTACCTTGAAGTCGATATGTTTGAATCCAGCTTCGAATAACCCTTGAATTGAGGTTATATTCTCGAGCTAATTGTATACTCGTTGCCATTCCCTGATTATATTTACTGATAATTTCTGCTTTCAGTTCCGGACTGTACTTGGCCATAAAAAATACCCCACAATCATTAGACTACTTTGTCTAACAATTATAGGGCACTTCAGATCATCCGGGCTTTGTTTTGCTGTCATAATAGGATTATCCACAAATAAACAAAAGGATCTGTTAATTTATCCGTAACTTTTTCTCGCGACTTCCTTGTATCTGTTGAATTTTCACCAGGTTTGGTGAGAGGGGTGTGGATTTTTCCACCAAGATTGGTGGGCGAGGCGCAGAATTTCCACCAGGTATGGTGGGAGGAGTGTGAATTTTTCCACCAAGACTGGTGGGCGAGGCGCAGAATTTCCACCAGGTATGGCGGCAAAGTGTGATTTTTCCACCAAGATTGGTGGCGAAGCACAAGTTTTCCATTCATGCTGATGAGAAACGGAAATATTTCAGTCAAACATCCCCGTCGGATAGTCCGGCGGGGATGCTGTTTAATGTTCACTTCAAATGAGGAGTGTCATGGAATCGCTATGAGTGGCTGAAAACCTCTGTTCGCATGCGTGAAACTACTTTCCGTATGCATTCAGAAGGTTGCCGAGATACTGGACGGCATCTGTGTAGTCCTTGACACGAATGTTTTCATTTGGCCCGTGCACCTTGGCACCGGCATAGCCGCAGCCGATTGAAAGTGTCGGAACGCCGAGGGTGTTGACCATGTCGGCGGGACCGCCGCCGGCAGCGTTCAGGACGTACTTGGTTTCAGGACCGTAGTACTTCTTCGCCTCGTCCATGGCAAGCTTGACGAATTCATCGTTGACATCGGCGCGGTAGCCAGGTTCGCCCAGGTTCATGTGGACTTCAAGATCGGGAAAGCCGTTTTTGACGAGCTGTTCTCTGACGAGCTGCATCATCTTCTCGGGATCCTGATGCGGAGAGAGACGGCAGTCGAGCTTGGCTGAAGCGTGACGCGGGATGACGGTCTTGACACCTGTACCCTGATAGCCGGCTGAAAGTCCGTTGATGGAGATTGTCGGCATGTTGACCAGTTCCTTCAGAGGATTATAGTCATTGACGGTGCGTCTGAGTCCGGCGGCCTTCTTGGCGTTTTCCAGATTGAAATCCTGTTCTTCGGCAAGTTTCTCCTCTTCGGGTGACATCTTGTCGACGGTGTCGTAGAAGCCGTCAATCAGGATATGTCCGTTTGTGTCACGAAGGGATGAAAGCCCTTTGACCAGGCGCCATGGAGCACTTTCAGCGTAGCTTGCAAGCGATGAATGCATATCAACGTCGGCCGTCGTCACTTCAACATCAAACGAGATGATGCCACGAAGCCCCCCGACGACCTGATAGTGGTCCATGTTGTTGTAGCCGCCGCCTTCCCAGACGCAGGCGTCACATGAAAGCTGCTCACTGTGCTTTTCCGCGTATTTCGGTGTTCTGAGGCTGCCCACTTCCTCTTCGCCTTCGACAAAGAACTTCACGTTGACTGGAAGCCCGCCGTGTTCCCTGTAGTATTTCAGAAGCGTAAGTCTGTACATCAACTCGCCCTTGTCGTCGGAGATTCCGCGTCCGTAGAAGAATCCGTCCTTTTCTGTTACCTTGAACGGTTCCGTCTTCCATTCATCGAACGGTTCTGCCGGCTGGACGTCATAGTGGTTGTAGAAGAGAATCGTCTTGTCCTGGTTTTGTCCCTTGAAGGAAGCGAAGACAACTGGATTGTCCTCACCGAAGTCAGTCCACTTC
>ENA-OPCK01001013-OPCK01001013.1-human-gut-metagenome-genome-assembly--contig:-NODE-1013-length-11617-cov-68.163121_pt1 | contig 11617 bp, 7 predicted proteins | sample MGYA00241249_ERZ501478 | MGnify/ENA primary metagenome ERZ501478 (study PRJEB25962, sample SAMEA2042629) | human gut metagenome | biome: human gut; feature: human-associated habitat; material: faeces...
GATAAAGGTCTCCTCAAACTTAGATACATAAATGTACCAAAATTTGAGAAGAACCTTCAAACTTTTTTTATTTTTTCTTCACCAGTCTAATGACATACCCAGACCAAAGGCACCATACGGCAAGTATTCCCATCACGAAGATAAATATATATGTAGCAATACTACCTATGAAGATTCTACCGCTATGAGCCTCCAGAGCCACATTCCATAATGACATGGGCAGTTGGTTCATATAAGCGGGTTGTGGCGCGAAGTCGGTTCCTTCATTATACTCAGCAATGACAGGCGTATCAGAGAAATCCTGGCTCATACCTGCTATCGCCTTTTTTCCGAATGGTGCGCCAGCGTTCTTTAAAGCAGCTTTCCCGGTAGAATAATCAACGGTTGTCCCCTTTACTCTATCCCAAACAAAGAGACCACTAAACGAACCGCAATACCATTTACCATCTTTGTTTTGCTGAAGGACATTCAATCCCATAACACTGACTGGTGGAGTATTGGAGATGGACTCCAACTTTCCTGTCTGGAAATTCACGGAAAAGAAACCATCCGAAGTTGACAAGAGCCAGTCACCGAACTTTTCATCATAACGCACCACACGGAGTTTGTCATTCCAAGGGTTCTTGCTATGAAGCGTCGTCCCAGGAATAGACGGCATCTTGTTCAACACCAAGGCTATCATCACAGGTGGACGAAGGCACCAACCTGTCAGGGCTATCAACAAAGTAAGCATGATGGTGTATCGGCCTATTTTGTCATGCCATTGTAGCGAAAAGCGAAGCAACCTCTTCTGTTTAGGCTTTAACCAGAAGATAAGACCTGAGATGCAGAGCAACACCAGGATGATGGCAATGCCATCTACGATGAGTTTACCAATGCTGCCAAACAACTCTCCACTGTGAAGCAGCCATATCGTACGAAAGACTGTAACCTTCCCATCATACTCCTTTGGCATAGGCAATTCTATCTGGTGGAAGTTCTGATAAGGTGGCAAGGAAACATAAGCATAGGAGCGGCTGAGAACCAAAAGCGTATCTCCATGAGCAGAAATGTCGCTCAACTTCTCTTCCGGCTCTGTCGGAAGAGCTACGCTTTTCCATATTTTGTGACTCCCCAACCGGTAGAGTGAAAATGGAGATACCGACCAGACAGAACCATCATCCGTTCTGATAACATTTCTTATCTGTCGGCAGTCTGCTCCTGCTGGAATCCCCTTATTAAAGTCCCTGAATGTGGAAGCTGTAGAATCCGTTTGCCAGATTCCCCCGTTTCCATACAGCAATATGGCATCATCCAAAGCAAGCGTTCCCCTCAGCAACCCGCCATTCCAATTCTTGAATTCATAGCGACTTGGCAGATATTTCCTGCTCACGTCCACATCTTTGATAAGCGAACGGTGGTTGAGCAAAATACCCGACAAGCAGAACATCAGCATGAAAAAGCTCATACCGATACCTAACCATTTATGTTGTTTTCTCCAAGTTATTTTTTTATTTAGCATATTCATAATCATTATTACTATCTTAAATCAGGCTGCAAAGGTACATATTTCTAAGAAGGTATGCAATACCTAAAAATAATGAAAATGAGGATGCTGGCAGTTTTTTTTCTAAAAATATTTGGTAATTTCAAATTTTCGCCTTATCTTTGCACCCAATATCAGAAAATTCTCGGGGTTGACTGGATTTGACGGCGAGATGAAATGGTACGTAAGCATGCGGAGGCTCGTTGGCTACCTCCTAAATCCTAGTGAACAAAAAATTAATTGGCGAAAATAACTACGCTCTCGCTGCCTAGTCGAAGTATAGTAAACTAGCTTTATTCCAGCACAGGGTGCTGGAACGAGACATCGCTCAACGGATGTTGTTCCGAATCTTGTTGATCAAGCGGTGCAGGTAAATCGGAAATAGTTCATGTACGCCTTGTTGCATGGATGAAATTTTAGAGGATAAGGGTATGATTGGTGGTCCAGGTCCTGTCATGCCTCGAAAACCGAAGGCTGGAATAAGCATGTAGAAAGCGTATGGTTTCCTTGTGCGGACGAGGGTTCGAATCCCTCCAGCTCCACTCGAAATGATAACAAAAAAGAAGTCGCTGAGATTTGCTCTTAGCGACTTCTTTTTTATCTTTAGAATCTAACCTTCACGCCTCCCATGGCGGTGAAGCCTAGCATCTGGTAGCCATTGTTGATCATATACTTGGCATCCGTGATGTTGTCAAAAAGAGAGTTTGATAGCATCAAGAATTACCAAGACCTTAACCAATACATAGATGAGCACTTCGATGCTGGTAAATACAACTATATCCTCATCGACGAGATACAAGACATCCATGGCAAACGAATCTTCGAGACCAACGACAAGTTTTACTTCGAGGACAACGGCATCCGCAATGCCTTGGCTGGCGGAACCAGAGAGGGCGACATTGAGAAAGTGATAGAGAACATCATCTACCAGCACCTGCGCATTCTCGCTTTTCGCTGATTTTTAAAGAAACCTACATACTCCCCAAGCGATTCATAACGGCACTAAATACCCTTGCATTGACGAAGTTTTGAAAATCGGGATTCCCAAAATAAGTCTGCACAAACTCGGTCTTTTCTTCCAACATACCAGCTACAATCGTAATGATGTCGTCATTGAAGGTGATTTGCGCAGCTTGTCTATCGCCATTCTTCACCGCATTCACAAAATCTACGCTTTTGGCGATGCGAGTAGGCAACTCGCTGATTTGCCTTTGCACCTCATCCTCATTTTTCCATTCTATCCCACCAAAGCTTTCATTGAAATCCTTGATGATGTTAGACAACGTATCAGGTTCAGGCTGCGGTATTCCACCACCCTGACCTACAGGCACTGGATTCACCTCAGCATTTTCATTTTCCAAGACAATAGCACGCTCCTCTTCCTTGACAATACGATACTTGTCGAAATCAACATTATCTAATAATCCGTCCGTATCATCATCTACTCTCAACTTGGGCAGTTTCTTCACCAACAGCAAGTAGAAGATATATAGCTTCTCCCATTCTGTACTTTCAAAAGGCATGATGGCAGAAAAGTAAGGATAGCAACGATCGAAGTTTTTGATAGCTCCCTTGCATTTCACCTGTTCCTCTTCATCCAACTCTTCCTTGAATCTAGCTGTTACTGCGTCCAAAACGGCATCTATCTTCGGACGGTCGTCATCAGCTCCATTCAATTTCAAATCCACAACCTGCTCAATGTCATTCTGTTCATAGAAGTTATATCTTTCAATGGTCTCCGTGAGGTCATTCAACTTGTTGACATCCGATTCTCCAAGCAATATCGTCGTCTTATAATACTCTTGAAAAGCCATCTTGATTAACTCTGGGTCATTGGCGAAATCAAGCACAAAGGTATCTTGCTTCTTAGGATGGCAACGATTCAAACGTGACAAAGTTTGCACTGCCTTCAAGCCAGAGAGCATCTTATCCACATACATTGTATGCAAAAGTGGTTGGTCATAGCCTGTCTGAAACTTATCTGCCACAATCAAAATACGATAAGGCTCTTCTTCCATACGGCTCTCTATCTCCGCCGATGGGAAATCATTGAGGCTCGACTCCGTCACCATTTCACCATCTATCATCTTATCAGTAAAAGCCACTATGGCACGATAAGGACTATTGCGTTCTTCGAGCAAACGAGTGATAACTCGGTAAAACTCGATGGCACGCTCAATGGAAGAAGTTACAACCATGGCACGAGCCTTACCGCCTATCTTCATATAGACCTTGGTACAGAAATGCTCCACGATAATCTTCGCTTTCTCCTCAATCGTCTCTGGCTGAGCCTCCACGTAAGCACGAAGTTTTCTCTGTGCCTTTTTTTTATCATATTGTGGATCATCCTTTGCCGTCTTGAGTATGCGGTAATAAGAGCTATAAGGAGTATAGTTCTTCAGCACATCCAAGATAAAGCCTTCCTCGATAGCCTGCTTCATCGTATATTCATGGAAAGGAAGGAAGCGCACCTCCCCTTCACTACCAACAGTTTTCTCGCCAAACATCTCCAAGGTTTTGTTCTTTGGCGTGGCAGTAAAGGCATAGTAGTTGGCATTCTTCGCCATCTTTCTACCTTTCAAAATACGATGTATCTTGTCTTCCGTATCTTCCTCTTCTGGTGTATAATCCACTTGTGGTCCTCCATCTGCTGCCAAAGCTATGCTATTATCTTCAGGAAAAACACGATGTATCGGAGTAGCATTGCCAGACAAGCCAGTAGCCACATTAGTCGCCATCGCTCCATTCTGGCTGCTATGAGCCTCATCTATGATGATGGCGAAACGCTTATCTTTGAGCGAGCTACCAATTTCATCAAGGATGAAACTAAACTTGTTGATGGTTGAGACGATGATTTTCTTGCCTCCCTGCAATAAGAGCCTCAACGTTTCCGATTTATCCGCCCACCCCACGATGTTGCTCAATCTTTGAAAAGCATTGATATTATCTCTTATCTGCTTGTCGAGATTGATACGGTCGGTAATCACGATAATCGAATCGAAGAATGGCTGTTGGTTCTTCAAGAGCGTAACGAGTTGATAGGCAAGCCAAGTAATCGTATTCGACTTGCCACTTCCCGCACTATGCTGTATCAAAAATCTACGACCGATGCGATACTTTTGTGTAGCTGTCACCAAAGATCGGACGGCATCCAACTGATGGTAACGAGGCCAAATCACTTTTTCCTTGTTCACTATCTTGCCCGTCTTCTTATCTTTTTTCTTTTCTATGACAACTTGCGCAAAGTTCTCAATGATATTGCTTAGGGTTGTCTTGGTCAATACATCTTTCCACAAATAAGAAGTCATCGTATCATCAGGGACTACTGGGTTTCCTGCACCACCATTCACGCCTCTATTGAAAGGCAAGAACCAAGATGATTTTCCAGCCAAGACAGTACACATCCATACCTGTTGGTCATCCAAAGCGAAATGAACAGCACAACGTTTCTTCTGCAAGAGGAGTTCCTTGGCATCTCTATCCGTCTGATATTGGGAGATAGCATTCTCATAGTTTTGTCCTGTATAGTTGTTCTTCAGCTCAAAGGTAGCGAGCGGAAGACCATTGATAAAGATGACGAAGTCTATCTCATTGGTATTCTGCTTAGAATACATCACTTGTCTGATAACGCCAAAGATATTTTGTTTATACGCTTTCTTGGCACTCGGATTGAGTTTCGATGGCAGAGGATAGTAGAGGTCGAATGTTCTGCCATTGAATTTATATCCCTTTCTGAGCACATCCACCACTCCTCGCTTGGTGATGTCCAATGACAAGCGACTAAAGAACTTCTGTTTTTCCGATGGCGAAGCAAAGCACATTGTCTCCTTCACCTTGTCGGGTTGTGTGGCAACGATGAATCGCTCCACCCAACTATCCACCATGGCGAAATCCTTATTATAGTCGTGAGGAGTAGCTTGCTCGTAACCATTCTGGTCACGCAGCCAATCCACGATAATCTTTTCAAGTCCTGTTTCTGATGTATCCATAGCTATACCTTATTATATATATAGACGATTATCTTTCTAACTTACTTTTATCTGTCCTGTCACGACATCAGAAATCAAGCGTTGCTTGTATTCCTTGATGCATTCTATTTCCTTGTTAAGCTTCTCAATCAAAGAATCTATCTTTGCCGTTCGCTCTGTTATGTACGAGACGATAGTTTGCTGCTCGGAGAGAGGGGGAACAGGAAGATACATACCTTTCATCATCTGATAATTTGTTGTCCATAAATCAGCAACAATTCCTCTACCATTTCTATAAAATTCCTCAATCCAAGGATTACTTCTAAACAAATAATGCACATATCCCGAATCTATATCAAAAGGCTCTAATACGATTATTATAAGAGATACAGACCCCTCATATTTCGAAACTCCACAAGAACCTTTTCTATCAGAACGGGAGTTTACCGCATAATCTCCAATCTTCACAAGTTTTCTTGAATTTCCTTCCGCATTAGACAATACAACATTTTCCAATTGTGGTGTAACTCCCATCTTCGAAACAGACAAAGCAGGATACTCCTTATCTGACACCTTTTCATTTCTTTGCCTAAAATGAGAACTTACCTTTGACATCTCCCAATGCTCAGGAATTTCTGGCAACCAAGGAATATTAGTAGCCTTAAACTTCACATTTGGATTAAGCCCACGAGTAACGGCATCAGCGATGATACGTTGTTTCATCTCTGACAATAGCAATATCTCCTTTTCCTTATTTCCTACAAGCGTATCGAGTTTCGAGCATTTGATGTCGAGATATGAGACAATATCTTGCTGCTCGGTAAGAGGAGGAAGAATAATTGGAATTGCTGCCAATTTATCCCAGCATCTAAAATCACTCGTATTTTGGCGGACACCATTAGAAATAAGTTTGAACACTTTCTCGTATGCCATATTACGCAAGTAATAAGCAATGAAGCTTTTATTCTGATTACTTTCACAAACATGCACAACAGGAGTACACATTCCATCATACTCAGAAATAGCAATTGCACCATGCCAAGTATCCATACCATGAATTAGTAAATCCCCCTTACCCACTCCTTGATATATTTTATCATCATCCGCAACTAAACCTAATTTATTATCACCTCTTTTTGTTACTCGTCCACTATTGGAGCAAATCAACAATTCCGCATTAGGCATTTTGGAACGTTGAAGTTTTTTCAATACATATTTCAACTTTATCATATGCCAATGTTTTGGCATAGATGATTGCCAAAATAACTTAGTTTCCATTCTTTCCGAATATCTCTCCATACCCTATTTCATTATCTCGTTCCACAAACCTTTCGTCTCACTCTCTATCACATTGATGTCCTGCATAATCTCCTCTAACGAGCGAAGCTGAACTGGCTTATAAAAGTACTTTGTGAAAGAAAGTTCATAACCAATAACTGGCTCGCCAAACTCTGCCTCATCATCGTATGGTTTCACTTCATTCTCATAGAAAGCCTTAATGCCTCCAGGATAAAGCAAAGGAATCAGCTCCACCTCATTGCGGTTCTTCGCCATTACTACCTTGCCTTTCTTTAGAACAAGATTCCCATCTTTGTCTCGCTTTGGACGAAGCACTGGCACTTGCCAATAACCAAACTCCTCATTACGGAAGATTTTACTCTCAGGTGTCTCCTTGAAATCCATCAAGAGCTGAAGAATGCGATGACGGTCTTCTTCCGTTGTCTCACAGTTCTTCTCACCTAAGTTCTTGCGAAGCGGTGTACAAATGCTACTTGCATCAATGAGTTGCACATATCCACGACGACGTTCTTCCTTACGATTGGTAACTACCCAAATGTAGGTAGAGATACCTGTATTATAAAAGTCCTTCTCTGGCATGGCAATGATTGCTTCCAACAAGTCGTTCTCGATAATGTATCTACGCAAGTTGCTCTCACCACCACCAGCATTACCCGTAAAGAGAGAACTACCATTATGAACTTCTACGATACGAGAACCAAGAGGCGTATTCTTCATTCGACTCACATTGTTTGCCAAGAACAACATTTGGCAATCACCAATATCAGGAATAAAACTGGTTGCTCCATCGAAGAAACGTGGGTCGGTCACCTCCTTTTTATCTCCTAAGCCCCAATTCTTCAAATCCTCTTTCCAAGGTGTACCGAATGGAGGATTGGAAATACAGAAATCAAAAGTCTCGCCAGCATGACCATCTTGACTAATAGTTGAGCCAAAGGCGATATACTGATGCTCCCCAGAGTCAAGACGATAAGTAAACTTTTGGATATTGCCCGAAATCATCAAGTCTGCCTTGCAAGTAGCGTATGTATCGGCTTGCAACTCCTGTCCAAAGATACTTACTTTCACCTGTTTGCCCTGTTCTGTCGCAATTCGCTCCACTTCTTCTTGGGCTATCGTCAAGATACCGCCAGTTCCACAAGCACCATCATAGATACTATAGGTATTGTCCTTCAACTTGTCTTGGATAGGCACAACGGCAAGGTCGGCAAGCAAGCGAACATAATCACGAGGCGTGAAGTGCTCACCAGCCTCGGTCACATTGTTTTCCTCATTAAACTTGCGAAGCAATTCCTCAAAGATCGTTCCCATCGTATGGTTATCAAGTCCTGGCAATCGCTCCTCCATCTTCACGTTTCCATTTTCATCAGTAACCTCTTCCATCACCGGATTGACAGAGAGATTGATATTGCCATCGGTGAATTTCTCCAAGAGAGAACCCAAACGTCCCACCTCAGTCAAGTTATCCACTTGCTGGCGAAGTTTGAACTTATCTATAATATCCTGCACATCTTTTGAAAAGCCATTGAAATACTCGATGACATTCATCTTGAGTCGCTGAGGATCTACCTCATTCTTCAACGTACTCATCGTAAAGGCAGAAGTATTATAAAAAGGATAGCCAGTTACTCCAGTCAAGAAAGGCCCATATTCCACGATACCATTCTTGTCACAAAACTCCTTTTTCTCCAAGACTTTCTCCTTGGTTGGTTCCAAGAGCACGTCAATACGTCGAAGCACCATGAAAGGCAGGATGATTTTCTTGTAATCACCCTTTTCAAAAGCATGTACCAATACATCATTGGCTATATTCCAAATAAAGGAAATGAGGCTGTTATATTGTTTGGTTTCCATTGTAGATATGTTTTAAATGTGATAACTTCTTCTCTTGCAACTCCCTGACAAGATTACATTTCCATTCATTCTACATATCCACTATCAACAAGAAACGGCGTAGGAGTTCTATCACTTGCTTCTCTTGTATATTGAGGTCCTAGGAAAACCTGTATCGTCAAGAGCATAACGTGATAGAGCCTACGCCGCCATAGTATATATTGATATAGCACAGAGTACACCCTCTCTATACGAAAGGGCGCACTTCGTGCTGCATATATACGATATGCATAGGCGTTCACATCAACCTCCTCCTGAACGATACTTGAAATTTCCTAGGTTCCAATATATCAGAAGAAAACGCGTAAACGTCTTTCTCATAAAATAGTGCCAAGCCACGGATTATCGCCAGCAACTCATTGCCAGCCATCTATGGGATGACACTGCAAAGGTAATGAAAAGAAATGGAAAAGCAAAATCCAATAAGACTTTTTTAGAATATAAAAGGCATATTCCTCAAAAAATGAAGACTGGAATGCTGAAAAAGATTTAATCTGCAATATATCTTATAAAAGAAATTGGCATTCTTTGGATTTTTAAAAAACTAAAAACAAAAACTCTGCCGAAAGGGCAGAGTTTTTTGTTTTATTTCACTTCCTCACAAACTACCATCTCCGTTCCTCTATAAATTACAACTATCTTGTGCAATTGAGTTGTCTTAACAGCCGATGTCACTACCTCGCTTTGGGCATAACGCCTTACTTGGTCTGTTGCATCCAAACGCAACTGCTCTATATGAGCATCAGTGTCTCTCGACTTGGCATACTTCAACTCCACAATATACGAATGGAGCATATCACTATACAGGTCAAGAAGCGGACAGAGGAATATGTCTGCATATCCCTCTTGCGTATCTTTCTCAGATATAGGACGGTAGTACTGGTTCTGGCAAGTCATGGCAAGCGTAAAACCATGTACGAAATACTCTCCCTTCTGATGATCGCGCTGGGAAGAATACTTATGCAAAGTATCTGCTATATATTGAAAATATGGTCTCCATTCACCTTCATACGCCAAATTGACTGCCAACTCATTCTTATGACATACATCAAAAGAGAGTTCGTTTTCATCATACGTATCAAGTAAGTAGGTATATAACTGCTCACGAACCACCTCATTGGGTATGACAAATTTTGTCTTTCCCTTGAAGCTCCCATCTATCGTAATCATTCCGAAATAGAAAAGGAGACTCACAAAATTGTCTGGATTGCCAATCTGCTCTGCAGGGAAACCCGGCTTGAGAGTACCCGTGATGTAGCCTTGCTTTACCAGCTGCTGTATAATGGATGCATCATGAGCAAACTCCTTGTCATGGCGTATCAGCATACGGAGCTTGTTATAATCGGTTCGGATATTGTCATCCACCAAACTATCTGGTATCTCACAATCATTGTGAACATAATTGTCTACAAAATAGAGCACCATATTGGAGTTGTACATCGTTACTTTACCAAATTTCTTTGTAGCAAAGCAATAGTTGTCATACCATGGCTTGATAATGGCAATCAGCTCGTCTATAGTGTGATTAAACTGAAACTGGGTGGCATAATAAGACAGCATATCACGGACTTCACTTTCCGTAAAACCCGTCATCTCGTTAAACTGCGCACTGAGAGTATAGTTGCTACCTATGTTGAATCCGCTCGTCAAGTCATCCAAGGTTACAGGACTCACACCTGTTACGAAGACACGAGATATGGTGGAGTCGGTGCCTGCCTTGATCGTATCAAAGAAGGTACGAAGATAACCTTCACCATGCGTTTCCTTGCGATAAGCATCCAGGCAATCTGGCTCTGCTAGTATCTTATTGGTGAAATGGTCGTATTCATCTATAAAGAGATAAATCTTAGCACCAGTCTTCCTACATTCATTGCAGATGTAATTGAGTTGAGACACCGCACTATCAAGTTTGTTCATACCTTCCTTGATACCCACTGGGAGATATTGGGCATAAACATCACAAAAATAATTGAAGGCGATGCTGCAATGATTATCCAAGCCTATCTTATAATCGTGTAACTCGGCATTGACTACTGCAAAATTGAGCTTGATAACAAGATACTTGTTGCGCTCTGGTGTAGGATGTTGACCAATATACAGCTTACCATAAAGTTTCTCAAACTTATCTGCCTCATTAATGTCGTAGTAATGTTCGAGCATAGAAATAGTAAGGCTCTTGCCGAAACGACGAGGGCGGATATAGAAGAAGAACTTGTTGGCTCTTTCTACCTGTTCGATATAGTAGGTCTTGTCTACATAATAACAATCATCCTCGATGATAGCCTCGAAATTCATCATACCATAGGGTATACGCTTCGGATATCTTGAGGTATTGTCGCTTTGATTCACTGCCATCATATTGCCTTTTTATTATTTTGGAGGCAAAGTTACAAAGATTATCTGATTTCTCCAAATTCTTAGAAGGAAAAAATACCTCACTTCCTCAAACTCTCTCGATACTTCAATGGCGACATATGGAGATGCTCCCTCACATACTTGCCAAAGAATGAGGTATTGGAGAAGCCCAGTATACCTGAAATCTCCTTGATTGTTTTCGTTGTAGAACGGAGATAATAGGTGATATCAGCAAGCGTATACTCCGTAATCCACTCTATGGCAGTCTTGCCGGAATGGCGCTTGCAGATGATGGAGAGATATTTTGGCGTAATGCAAAGCTGCTGCGCAAAATACTCTACCGGCTGATGCTTGATTTCGCTCTGCTGCAACATCTCCAGGAACCTGTCAAAGAAATCGCTGGCACTGGTTCCCAACGTTTCTTTCGGAAGATCTGTCAGCAAAAGATTGCTCACAGCAAGAAGGGCACTCTTCAGGAGCGTCTCCACAATCTCACGGCGATAAGGTTTCCACGAACTGCGGTCGTTGAACTTCGGATCCAGACAGAGGCGCACCAAGTCGGTAAACTTAGAATAGA
>ENA-OPCK01001026-OPCK01001026.1-human-gut-metagenome-genome-assembly--contig:-NODE-1026-length-11507-cov-3.772354_pt1 | contig 11507 bp, 10 predicted proteins | sample MGYA00241249_ERZ501478 | MGnify/ENA primary metagenome ERZ501478 (study PRJEB25962, sample SAMEA2042629) | human gut metagenome | biome: human gut; feature: human-associated habitat; material: faeces...
CATGAACAATACGGGAGAATTCCCTAAGGCCCAGCCGGTCGTATCCCCTGAGGATTGCTTCTTGCCCAGGCGATTGGGGCCTCTATCAAGAAAGGGATCAATGGGAAGAAGGTAGATCCAAGCAGGATTGAACTCCATGATAATGAAATGACGGATGGACGCGCCATCTTCATTCCAAAAGAGACGTGGCAGTTTGATTCTACAACAACACCGCTTTCTATTGAAGAGGTGTTCTGGTTCCGCGATACCGTGAGCAAGTCAATTGCGCTCGTCTCGTGTACAACTGAAGAATATGAACCCTCGCGGCACTTCTATATTTATTCGATAACGGAGCACCAGCCGTTTGATCCCTTATTGTTTAAGGGGGAGGTTGGCCACGAGCAGTATGAAACAGACGATGCTGTCGTTTTCATCGATCAGTATCAGTATCAAATGGATTCGACGCTATACTATTGGACGTATGCGTCGCGTTTGGGGAAGAAAGTTGAAAAGGGCGTCAGGCTATCCATTGTTGAGAGGGACAGTCTGAGAACTACCATCGCAGATGCGGTAGAATTCCTGAATAATACAACTTTTGACGTGAGAAGCAGACTACTCAAAAAAAATTGAATAGACCAAGAAAACAACGACAACAATGCCTATGAGATAAACGATCCAGCCAAGACCGTCCCGGAAAAGAAGAAGAACCAGACGTTCGTTCAATGAATCCTTGAGCGATTTCTTCTTGACCTGGCAGTCATATAAGACAAGAAAGATCAGTACTGCCAGGATAAGCAGCAGAATCTCTCTTATTATTGGCACCCAGGCAGTTTTCATAGTGCAAATTTAGTATAATGATGGCAAAAAGCAGTCAAGAAAAGAGAAAAAAGCGACTTAGAGTCATGGAGGAAGCCCATGGAGCCATGGGGTGTTATCTATATATGACGCTTTGCATCGTCGTTTTTGTATTGGTGGTATGCATCGATCTTTTCTTTGCTGAATGGCTTTTCCCAAAGACCGTCCATGTCTTCAATTACTCCCTGTCTGCTCGCACATTTGTTGAGTTGAAGGCTGCACATAAATATAAAGCGGCAGCTGACTTCTATGAGCAGAAAAAAGAGATTCTCACCTCCTATAGTAACAAGTATGAAAATATGATGGAGGTGTTCGGTTGTTATAAGCGTATTGGCGAGTATGAGAAAGCTGAGGCCATTTTGCGCGATATTTATAACCTGAAATACAGGACAGAAAAAGAGCTGAAAGAACTCGAGAAGGAACCCTGGCAAAAGGATTTTTTCAGACTCAGCATTGCCAAAGAATTCTTCAACCTTTATGAAGAAATGGGAGACAGAGATGGGCAGAAACGCTATTATGGCATTATGCAAGAATGTCTCACTCCAGAGGTAAAAAGGAAGGTGGAGGAGTTCCAAAGTGAGGCTGGCTTTGAGAACGATATTCCTCTGGAAAAACTGACTCGGATATATGATTTGAAGATGTTGTTACTGGAATCTCCGGAGGAGGCAATATCTCAGATGGTGGACTTTCTGAATGAAATCGGCAACTCAGATGAGTATAAGCCGCCGTTTATTCTTAAGTGCATGAATCTGCTCAATAATTGGACAATCGAGCGGTACGGCGTATTACCGGCCTATACATACATCTGCAATGCAGTTGAATATGCCCTAAATACGGATTCGTACAACACAGACAAGTCTGAGTATGGAAACCTATCGGACATTTGTTACAAGGTTCACGATATCAAGAACAGCAAGCACTTTTACACCATCTACACGACATATCTGAAGGATAGCACTTCCGAGGATGACCCGCGATATATCGACAACCGTGTGAGAAGTTTTAAATTCATAGAGGCGGAACAGAATTGGCTGGAGTTGGAATCCCAAGTTATCGACTGTTGCACTAGTCTCCGAGACCTTCTTGGAAAGAATCTGCAGACTATGAGTGAATCCCAACGGGAACATTTCGTAGACCTCCTCGACAGACCATTTGACTATGCTGCCAACCTGCTCTACAATCATCCATCCGCTGCACTAGCTTCTCTTTGTTTTGAGAATTCTATATTCATGAAGGGGTTGTTGCTTCGTTCTAACCGAGAAATGGCAAATAAGATTCAGAATAGCGGAGATGCATCTCTTCTGGCCAAGTATGAGCAGTTGCTGGAGTATAGGAAAGAACTTTCCTACAGGGAAGGCCTCGGTAATGTGGGTAATGCTATCCGAATGAAAAACCTTCGTAAGGACATTGATGCGCTTGACAAGGAACTTGCTATATCTTGCAAAGACTATCGAATTGTTCAGGAAAATGCATTGGCAAGCATCAAATCTATCAGCAGCTCCCTCGCCGCTGGTGTTGCAATCGTCGACTTTATCCAGACGGATACTGATAACCTTCTAGCACTGATTCTCACTAGTGAGGGGAAAGTCAAATCTGTTCGCCTTGGGACAAGGGCCGAACTCGTGGACATGTTCTCTCTTAATCCGAGGCGAGCCTATACAAATACTAGCCTGACTGACATGGTCTGGTCACCGGTTGAAAGCTTTTTGCCAGACATAACTGATGTATATTATACAGCCAACGGAATCTTCAACTCCATTTCTTTCCAGGCGCTTGCTCTTCGCGGACACAGTCATCTGATTGACAAGTACCGGTTCCACTTACTTTCCAATATCAGCAATATCATAAATGTCCATAACGAGCAATCCACCCCTGCTAGTCGCTTGCTGTTAGCTATGTGGGGCGACGTGGATTATGGTGGGAAACAGAAAAGTGAAAATGATGATGAGTCGATATATCGCGATATAGAGCGCGGAGAGACTCTACGTCACCTTACCTTTTCAAAGGATGAAATAGATGCCATTCAATCCATTGTCGAGCGCAATAACGGAACAGCTATTGTCTTTACCGATACCTTGGCAACCGAGGCCTCGTTCCGGTCCAGGGCGGGGAAGAGGGACAATATCCTACACATCTCAACACACGGTTTCTTCTCAGAGGACGATGCACACCGAAAAGAGTACGATCCGATGTACAACTCAGGACTTTTCTTTGCCGGAGCAGATTCTACCTGGAACCATGTTGATACAGTTTTCGTTTCCTCTGCGATGCTTGATGACGGAATTCTGCGGGCCGATGAAATACAGTATCTGGACTTTTCTGGTTGCGACTTGGCCGTACTCTCTGCCTGTAAGACCGGTCTTGGTCAGAGCAAGAATACAGAGGGCGTTTACGGTCTGCAGAGAGCCTTCAAGCTCGCAGGTGTGGACAAGATTCTTATGAGCCTGTGGAGTGTCAATGATAGGTGCACTTCTGAGCTCATGCAGGAGTTCTACAAGAATTACTGTGCCGGGATGCCCGACGAAGAGGCGCTTCGCAAAGCGCAAAGTGCCATTAGGGAAAGATATCCATCTCCAGAGGATTGGGGATCGTTCGTTCTGTTATATTGAGACTCGTTCCATAGTTAAGTACGGAGCAACTCGATAATCGCACCGGGATAATTCAATACTAGATCCGGTCCTGCAGCAAGTAAGAGAGCGTATTCCTTCGTACCCCATAAGCAGCCAACACTCTTTATTTCCGCCGCCTTCGAAGCAATAATGTCAATCGATCGATCGCCGAAACTTATCGTGTCCGCTGGTGTTGCGTCCATCTCGTCCATTGCTTTTATCATGCCGTCAGGAGAAGGCTTCCGTGGTGCATCGTGATAGCCGATGACAGTTTGGACAGGAATCGAGAAATAGTCAATAACCTTTCTGACATATGTCGAGGGAGCTGTGCTGACAATGGCAGCATCGATCTCGGATTTGCGCAGGTAGTCAAAAACCTCCTGCATGCCATCGTAGAGCGTGAAACGAGGAATTAAGGAGTACACCAAAGGCCAGTTTCTCCCTCTCCTGGCCTCCTCTGAGATGGAAGAATCCACCAGCGTGAGGTCAAGGTCAAAGATTACTTTGCACATGGCTAATCGAATAGTGTGGGCTCGATTACTTTGCCTTCATGACGTTTCGCTACATGTTGAGGCGGCTTTTGACACACTTTTGATATGAACGAATCAATTTCATCACCCTTCAGGCCTATGGCTCCTCTTTTCTCGATTAGATATGAGTTCCCGGAGATTTTGTCGTGATTTATGTAACCCTTATACTTGAGAGCATAGACGGGTTTGCCTACCGAAAGTGCAGCATTGACAGCATGCATTGTGCCTCCAGTAATCCCTGTCTGTACCACGATCACGGTGTCCGCTAATGCCGCCTGGAACCTATCCCGCGCAACAAGCTTGTAACGGTCAATTCCGCTGCCAACAGGATACTCTGACATCAATATGCCGTCATTTGCCACGATTTCTTCGGCAAGGGCTTCGTTCTGTGGAGGGTAAACGGTATCAAGTCCGTGGGCCAGAAAGGCGACTGTACGTCCACCCTCAACATCCAGAGCGCCCCGATGACCGGATGTGTCACAACCCAGAGCCAGACCGCTAACGATGCTGACGCCCTTTTCTGCGAGTTTTGAAGAAATGTACCTACCGGCCTTTTCTCCTTCAATGGATGGCTCACGTGTGCCGATTACGGCAACTGTTGCACCAGAGGTTGCGGTTAGGCTTCCTTTATAGAACAAGAACAGAGGAACATCCGGTTTCCCGTCTTCGTTGACAGTGTTGAGGAGTTTCTCCGGGAAATCATTATCAAAGCGGGAAACGAAATGGATTCCCAAATCCTCGGATTGCTCAAGTGCCTGAAGAGCTCGGCGATAGGCTTCTGAAATGAAGGACTTGGAGGGCAGTTCCTTAATACGCTTAAGGTGTCCCAATTGTTTGACATCAGCGATTATGTCGAGGTATTCCTGAGGGGTCAGCGTCTTGATACTAGACGTCGACAAATACTCGGCTACGGCCTGAATATTCTTGGGCCCAAACCCTTTCCACTCCTTTAAAGTGAGCAGGAATTCGTGAGAAATAGTCATGGTGGATTGTATTTACAAAGTTAATAAAGAATGTCTAAATGGTCGATTATAAGTTGACAATCTGCCGCTCCGGAAGGACTGTCTGAAAGATGGGATTGACAGTTCTGGCGACCACTAGTGCGACAACATCGCTGGCGCCACGAGCGAGCAGGCGTCGAGCCGTGCTTTCAAGAGTACGACCGCGGGTGACGACATCGTCAATCAGGATAACTGTCTTGCCAGAGAAATAGCTTGAGTCGAATGAGAAGTCCTCGGCGGGATCTGCTTTTTTGCCGGAAATGTGGCCAGCCTCACTGTCATTATCTTTGGAGATTGCGGTGTAGGAGCAGGGAACACCCGTCATTTCCTGGAGTCTACGGGACACAGCACCATAGCGGGTGACAGTCTTCATAGAAGTAGAGGCGGGAATGAAGCAGACCACGCAATTCGTAGTCTTGAGCTCACGGATACCCTCAGCCAGACCATGCAGGATTCTGGGGCTGCAGTTCCCATCTTTGAAATGCCAGACCTCGTGACGGTTCATCCATTCTTCCTCGGAGGCGCAGTATCCATAATTTCTCTCAGCGGATACTGGAACATAATTCATAAGAAAATATGTCTTCATAATAAACGGTGTTTTTTCTGTTTTGTCGGGGAGGCTCATCCTCGCCCGTTCACACCTTTATGAAGCGCATCGCGAAAAGGTAATCAATGAGGTGAAAAAAAAGTTGATGAGATTACTATAATGCACTTTATTGATGCGGACGAATTGGTTGAAAGAATTCGTAAGACCTTTGCCGCTCAATAATAGCAGAAGGGCCAGCAAGATAAACGCTGGACCTTCTGCTAGTTCGTCCATCACGAACATACTCTAATTGGTGCAAGTCCATAAACCGTCCTGACAGTGGGACGCTTACAGCCAGAGTCAAGGTGTCCGCCGTGAGACGGAATCTGAAGGAAGCCGGCGGCAAACATCTGGTCTGACGGACAGAAATCCGATACGAGGCCTAAGGGTGAGGATAAGATTGCATGAGAAATCGAAGTCCGATAACTATCCGAAACCGCCCAAGGTAAATCGGGCAGACATAAGATGGAAAGAGTATGTCCATAACTGGAGAGGTCTCGCAGGCGAGCGAAAGCGAGCAGTAACAACGAACTGCGAGAAGTCAGCAGAGGCCATAGTACCTGCCTAATATCGACACGCAGGGAAGGGCCGAACTTTATTTGAAGTAAGTCTAATGAAGAAACTCTATGGAGGAAAGAAAGCAGAAAACGAAAGAGGGCTGCCCACGGGAAGATAGGCTGGAAGCCGAAGTCATCGAGGGAGCGCAGACCTATATGGAGATAACCGAAGGCAGACTTGCGGAAGTGCAGATAGATGAGAAACACCTGATGGAACTCATCCTTTCTCCCTATAATATGAACCGAGCATATAGGAAGGTAGTATCGAACGGCGGGAGCGGAGGTGTCGACTCGATGGAGGCAAAGGACTTGCTTCCATACTTGAAACTCCACAACGATGAACTCAGGAACTCCATCTTGAACGGGAAATATAAGCCCATGCCAGTGCGCAGGGTGGAAATCCCGAAAGACAATGGCAAGACGCGCAAACTGGGAATACCGACCCTGGTGGACCGCGTCGTCCAACAGAGTATAGCGCAAGTACTTACACCAATGTATGAGCCTCAGTTCAGCGAGGGAAGCTATGGTTTCCGACCGAACCGCAGCGCACAGGGGGCGTTGAAACAGGCGCAGAAGATACTCGACGAAGGTTATGAATATGCCGTGGGCATAGACTTGGAACGCTTCTTTGACACCGTAAACCAGAGTTACCTGATAGAGTTGCTCTCACACACCATAAAGGACGGCAGGGTCATAAGCCTGATACACAAATACCTTTATGCTGGCGTGATGGTGAACGGAGTATATCAGCCGACAACGGAGGGAACGCCGCAAGGAGGTCCGCTCAGTCCGCTGCTGAGCAATATAGTGCTCAACGAACTGGACAAGGAACTGGAACGCCGCGGCCATCCGTTCGTACGTTACGCAGATGACAGCCTAATCTTCTGCAAAAGCAGGAGGGGTGCGGAGCGCGTATGCGAAGGCCTGACCAAGTTCATCGAGAAGAAACTCCACCTGAAAGTAAACCTCGACAAGACGGAAGTTGGCTATATCCGTGGGATGAAGTACCTAGGACATACCTTCTACAAGACTGGAGAGGGCTGAAGGTTACGTGTCCATTCCAAGAGCCTGCTCAAACTGAAGGCAAAACTCAAGATGCTGACGGGCAGGAGCAACGGGATGGGATATGAACGCAGGAAGGTCGCGCTACACCAAGTCATACGCGGATGGGTGTCGTACTTCAAATATGCAGATGCGAAAACACCACTGACGACCATTGACCAATGGCTGCGCAGACGAATACGTATGTGCATATGGAAAAGTTGGAAGAAGTCCAAGACAAGGGTAAAGAATCTCATCCGATGTGGTATCAAGCCATATTGGGCAAGAATCTACGGCAACAGCAGCAAGGGATATTGGGCAAATGCGGAAGGTATAATGCATCACGCCGCAACGAATGAAAAACTCCGTGCCGCCGGTTATCCTTGTTTGATGGACTACTATGTCAGATTGCACGTAAGATAAGGAACCGCCGTATGCGGAACCGCACGTACGGTGGTGTGAGAGGTCGGAAAACGAAAGTAGGAAGAAAACTACTTCGTTTTCCTCCTACTCGATTGCATAAAAAATATAAAATTGGCAATAATTGCACTTCGTTGCCGATTTTATATTATATTTGCAGTAATCTGAATGATAGTTATGTCTGGTGTTAAAGGAAAAATATTGCAGTTCGCTTCTGAATGTGAGTCATTCGGGAAGGCTGAGCTGTATGCTTCTCTAAATAAAGTATCGAATGTTTCTATAAATACAGTTTCATGTTTTTTGACACAATTGGTTAAGGATAAGAAACTTTCCAGGGTATCAAGAGGATATTATTCTTTGGCTTATGGCACGGGAGTGGCTTTCGAGGCAGACCTTGGCGAAGAAGGAAAAGGAATCAGCAGAGTTTTGAGGGATAAATTCCCGTATGCGTCATTCTGTATCTATAATGGAAGAAGTCTGGCTGCTTTACAGCATCACTTGTCTGAAAATAATGTGACGTATATTGAATGTGAACGTTATATTATGGAGAGTGTCTTTGATTGCTTGCGGAGTCAGGGGTATGTTGTTTGGTTGAATCCTGATGGAAATTTCATATATAACTACATTGATCTGAAGAGGCCTTCTTTTATTATTAAACCGCTTGTGACAGAAGCACCGACAGTGTTGTTGGACGGAATCAAGGTTCCTACTTTAGAAAAACTTATGGTCGATATTGAAAAAGACGCATGTTTTCAGTATCTTCGTGGTGCTGAGTCTAAACGAATGTGGGACAATGCCTTTGAACTGTATCAAGTTAACAGGTCCCGGCTTTATAGATATGCAAAGAGAAGAGGATTGGATGTAGAGAGATAAATATCTTCAAAATGATTGACACTAAATGTTTTACCTATGAATGGATTGACAGGAAGTCAAGGGAACTCAATTTTACGGACAAGAATCTTATTGAAAAAGTAATCCGCGCATTTTCATTACTGGATATGCTGGCTCGAAGTGGATGTCCTTTTTGTTTTAAGGGCGGTTCGTGTCTTATGCTGCTTTTGCAAGATTCTCCTCATAGACTTTCAATAGATATTGACATAATGTGCCCTCCGGGGACAGATATTGAAAAATATCTATCAAAGTATGAGGAATGTGGTTTTATTGACTATGAACTTGTTGAACGCAGACAAGCCGGAACAAATATTCCGAAAAGTCATAGTAAGTTTTTTTATAAGGTCGCGTTCAGAGATGATTCGAATCGTCCAGCATATATTCTGTTGGATGTCTTGTTCGAAGACTGCCACTATGAGCAAGTTGTTGAAATTGAAATTAGTAATCCTCTCATTGAAATTGCCGATGGCAGGTCTATAGTCAAAGTACCTTCGGTCAGTGATATTCTTGCCGATAAACTCACAGCGTTTGCGCCTGAGACAACCGGAATCCCATATTATAAGAATGGTGATTTGAAGACTCTTGAAATCATTAAACAGCTGTATGATGTGGGCCGTTTATTTGATTGCGTATCAGATTTGACGGTGACAAGGAATGCTTTTGTCAAAATTGCCCCATTGGAATTAGGATATAGGAAACTTCCGACTAATGATTTAAACATTATTTTCAATGATATCAGGAATACCTCACTCAACATTGCAACACGTGGATTAGTGGATAAAGAAAAATTTGCGTTGCTTCAGCGAGGTATCAAGAGCATTATTCCATTTATGTATAAACAGTCATATTATATTGAGAATGCAATAACCGATGCTGCTAAGGCGGCATATTTGGCAACATGTCTTCAATATGGAATTGTTGAGACCGAACATTATGATGGAAATTCGGATTCATTGCGGAATTTGACAATCGACTCCACTTTGCATCATAGATTAAACCGGCTTAAAGTGTCCAATCCTGAAGCATTCTTCTATTGGCACCGAACAGCAGATATACTTTTGAGTATATTGTAGAATGACTATAAGATGAATAGTTTTTTTTGTGCTGCGATTTGAGTAATTTTGCGTGTTCTGGAATTATAGATTATGAGATTACCTGCAGAATGGGAGAAACAGAGTGGAATCCAGCTGACTTGGCCGGATGAGACTACTCCGTGGTATGAACTGGACAAGGTTCAGGAATGTTATGCGAAGATTGCTTCGGCGGTGCTTGAGACTGAGGAACTTCTGATAGTCACGACGTCGGTGGAGAAGACTGCCGCGAGACTGGCGGAACTGTCGGATGCACTGCATTTGGACATTGACATTAACAGAATCCATTTCGCGCAGTGCGAAATCAATGACACTTGGGCGCGTGACCACGGCGGAATTTCGGTCTATGGGGACAATGGCGAGAAATATCTCTATGACTTCGTGTTCAACGGCTGGGGCCTCAAGTTCGCTTCAGACAAGGACAATCAGATAACCAAGACGATATTCTTCGAGAATGTTTTCGCTCAGGACGTGGCCTGCGTGGATATGAGACCGTTCGTGTTGGAGGGGGGAAGCATTGACTCTGACGGGCAGGGAACTCTTCTTACCACGAAGGAGTGCCTGTGCTCGCTCAACAGGAACGAGTATCTTGAGCAGGAGGAGATCGAAGGCGAACTGAAGCATGCATTCGGTCTTGAGCGGGTGATATGGCTGGAACATGGCGGTATCGCGGGCGATGACACTGACAGTCACGTGGATATCATGGCCAGATTCTGTTCCCCGGATACGATTGCCTACACGCAGTGCGAGGATGAGGCTGATGAGAATTATGAGGAACTGCACGCTATGGAGGAGCAGCTGAAGACGTTGAGGACTCTGGACGGGAAGCCATATAAATTGGTGCCGCTTCCGTTGCCTGATGCTCTGTATCTGGACGGTTACAGACTGCCGGGGTCTTATGCCAATTTCCTGATTATCAATGGGGCAGTGCTCGTTCCGGGCGCTGATTCCCCTAAGGATGAGATCGCCAGGAAGAGGCTTCAGGAAGTGTTCTCTGACAGAACGGTGAAAGTCATAGATTGCAGGCCGTTGCTTTCAGGACACGGCGGACTTCATTGCGTGACAATGCAGTTCCCGGAAGGCTGGTTGGCCCAATAGGCTGTTTTTGAGGGTTAATGGAAATTTAAAAAATACAGATATGTCAAGAATTCTTAAAGTGGGAATGGTGCAGCAGTCTTGCGGAAAGGACATTGCTGCCAATATCGCGAAGCTGGAAGCGAATATCCGTGACTGTGCAGCCAAAGGAGCACAGCTGGTGGTGCTTCAGGAACTTCATAACAGCGTCTATTTCTGCCAGACGGAAGAGGCTGCATTGTGCGACCTCGCGGAGCCGATACCTGGCCCATCTACAGAGAAGTTCGGTGCACTCGCCAAGGAAATGGGAATCGTACTGGTGCTCTCTCTGTTCGAGCGCCGTGCACCGGGTATTTATCACAATACCGCAGTCGTCATGGAAAAGGACGGCACTATCGCAGGAAAGTATCGCAAGATGCATATCCCTGACGACCCATGTTTCTACGAGAAGTTCTACTTCACTCCTGGCGACATTGGCTTCAAACCGATCCATACATCTGTAGGTGACCTTGGCGTGCTCGTATGCTGGGACCAGTGGTATCCGGAAGCAGCCCGTCTCATGGCATTGAACGGAGCCGACCTTCTTATCTATCCTACCGCCATCGGAGGCGTCGGCACTGACTGCAAGGAAGAGCAGGAGATGCAGCGCCAGGCTTGGCAGCTCGTCCAGCGCGGCCATGCTGTAGCCAATGGCCTTCCTGTTATTACAGTGAACCGTGTAGGCCACGAGGATGATCCGTCAGGCAATACCATCGGTCTGGATTTCTGGGGTTATTCTTTCGCCGTAGGTGCACAAGGCGAAATCCTTGCACAGTTCGATACCGAGCACGAGGAAAACAAAGTCATCGACATTGACCTTGACCGCACTGAGTA